>Ga0233451_10000646_pt1 | contig 35177 bp, 31 predicted proteins | sample 011ome_29_FD_183052 | JGI IMG/M metagenome (GOLD analysis project Ga0233451, IMG submission 183052) | Coastal salt marsh microbial communities from the Groves Creek Marsh, Skidaway Island, Georgia - 011504CT (spades assembly) | ecosystem: Environmental > Aquatic > Marine > Intertidal zone >... | reverse complement strand
AGCAAAATACCTTTCGTATTGTCTTTGTGTAAGAGAGTGACCAAATTGGGCTTTGGTAATTTCATTCTGCTGGTGTATTTGAATACCAAGATATACAACCGAAACAACAACACCAAGTGCAGCAATGATTTGTACAATTAAAATTATAATTTCGTTATTCATACTATTAGCTTATTACAAATTTCATCATAGCATCATAATATGGCCTTAACTCATCGGATATTTTTTTTGCATCTTTGGTGAGTTTAATTGATTTTGTGGTGTTTCTAGTGAACCCTGTTGTAGTCATAACTGATGGATACCAATGCTTAGCCCAGATTCCATCAGAATCTCTTAAACCAGATTCCCATGAAAGCATTCTTGAATCCCATGGAATACCTATGGTTAAACATAATTTCTTTAAAACATGCTCTGGATTATCTAATAATATAGATGCATCAACAACAGGACATACGCCATTTAAGTTAGAGATTAAGTTAAATATCTCAAGTTGTTGTCTGTAACCTAAATCCATTGGATTAGCATCATTCCACTTATTCAAAAAACTCGCAGCAACTAGGTCAGGGTCTCTAATTAAAAAACAATTGATTGAATTAAATGTCCATTCTAGTGAATCAAAATCATAGATATGTTGTGACATATGTTTTTGGTAGACATAACCATCAACAGATTCTTTTTTGCAAAAATTTTCGACTTCTTTGTAGTTTGTTTCCATCGAATTGATAACATCCTGTTTGAGCGGATGGTTTTTATTGAATTTTTTTAAATAGGCTCCATAAAACGGCTCATCAATAACTTTGATTACATCTTGCCTATTCTCAAAACTTCTCATCATTGCAGTTGAAAGGTTTCGTGGCCCAGACCACATAGCAATGATATTCTTTTTCATTGATGAAGTTTTAAATATAGTTCTTTAAGTTTAATATTCATAGGACCTGGATTCACACCATCACCTATTTGTCTTCCATCTATGTTTATAACGTGTCTTAAAGATCCTAATGTTCCTGTAATAAAAGCCTCATCTGCTGAGTAAACATCGACAAGTGAAAAGTTTTTTTCATAAACTTTAATGTTATTTTTTTTGCATATACCTATAACTTTCTTTCTTGTAATACCATTCATACAGTAATCACCGCTACTGGTCCAAACCTCATTATTCTTTACAATAAAAAAATTGCATGAATTAGTAGTATTAACAAAACCTAATGGATCAAGCATAAGAGCCTCATCTGCTCCATTTTTTTTAGCTTGAATACATGCAAGAATGCAATTTAGCTTTGAATGGCTATTTAATTTTGGATCTTGGCTCATCGGTAGTCCCCTAATCTGAGGGACAGTAGCCAAGATAATACCTTCAGTAGGTTTAGCATCATCTGAATGCTCCATTATGATTACAATTGAAGGCCCTTTAATTGATAAATTAGGTTGTTGAAAAGGTTTAATTTTCTCACCTCTAGTTATCATTAATCGAGCATGAGCATTATCATGCATATCATTGGCTAAACGAGTTTTCTCTAGAGCTTCAATAATTTCTTCTTTTGACTTATTTAAATTAATATCAATAGCTTTAAGTCCTTCAAATAATCTATTGATATGTTCATCTAAGAAGATCCATGATCCATTTACAAGCCTTAAGCCCTCCCAAATACCGTCACCCATAAGAAATCCGCTATCGTATACCGAAATTTTTGCATCATTTCTTTTAAATAACTCACCATCTATATAGATAAGAATATCTTTATTTTTACTATAATGAGCTTGATTTTTATCGTTCATGATTAATTAATTTCTGTTTCATTACTTATTACATCGTTAAGTCCAGATACAGTCAATCAATATTTAATATTAATCAAGTATTAATAAAACTACTTTATTATGCTTAAATAATTTACATGAAATCTCTATCTTTAAAAATTGTTACCTTGTGGTATGCATTAGCATTAGTTGTTCCTTTATACATAAATCAATTCTATAGTCCGTTTTTTAACATATGGTTAGAAATTCTTTTCTTACATATTATTGCTACTGTAATTATCTATATTGGAAGTATTATCCATAAAAATTCAAGCTTATATGATCCCTTTTGGTCTGTTGCACCAATACCAATAGTTTTATATTTTTGTTTCTTTCATGATACAAATATTTCCATTATTAACTCTTTATTGATAGCAATCCCAATATTAATTTGGGCCATAAGACTTACACGTAATTGGGTTACATCTTGGCCAGGTTTTATTCATGAAGATTTTCGTTATGTTGATCTAAAAAAAGGTAATAAATTTAGAGTAGAATTTATTAATTTTACTGGCATTCATCTCATACCAACCCTTCAAGTAAATGTATCTTTACTACCTATATATTTTTTATTCACTAGTAACAATTTAGGTAATATTAGTTACCTGTTGTTATTTGCTAGTTTATTTTCTATTTTTGCTGTGATTATAGAGACTATTGCTGATGAACAAATGCGAGAATTTAGGAAAAATAAATTAAATAATGGTAAAACTATGAATAAAGGCCTTTGGCGCCTTTCAAGACATCCTAATTACTTTGGTGAGGTGATGTTTTGGGTTGGTCTATATCTTATGGCAATTCTTACTGTAGAAACACCTATTTGGCTGCTGGTATCACCGGTATCTATGATAATGTTATTTGTCTTTATATCATGTCCTATGATGGATGATAGAAGCTTAAAAAATAGAGATGATTATAAAGATTATATGGATACAACACCTCAGTTATTTTTGTGGTTTCCTAAAAAATAGGCAAAAAAAAGCACCGACTAGCGGTGCTTTTTAATACAAGAATTACTACAAAGTAATTTTAAATCCTAAGTAAGTCATTCTGCCTCTTGGATCATGATGTTTTGGATCATAACTAAAGTTCACAGCATCATAGACAATAGGAGCTTTCTCATCTGCAGCATTATTAATACCAGCAGACAATACTACGTTTGTATCACCTAGTTCCATATTGTATGTATATTTAAGATCAATAGTCTCAAATGGATCAATATCTTGAACAAATCCACTAGCTGCAGCTGCAGCATCAACAGCTCTAGTTGTTTCATATTCTGAAACCCATCTATATATAGCTGTAAGGTTGTGATTTCCATTTACTAGACTTGCAGTTAATACAGATTTAGTTTCTGGTAAAGATCTTGCAAAATTATCATGGTTAAATAATCCAACAACATCTTTCATGCCACCAGCTCCATCAGGAATCTCATATTCAAGCATATGAGATGAAACAAATCCTAAGCTTGCCTGTCCATAAGCGGTATCGAAGTCGTATGTTGCTTCAAAATCAACACCAGCAGCATCAACTTTTGCAGCATTAAAGTAACTTGTTGTTATGCCAACAAGGTTGCCTTCAATTCTTTGAATATCAGGACCATTTGGATCTGCAATGATTTTTCCTTGAGCACTTTCAAGAGTAATCACATCTTTATATGCAATTGTCCAGTAATCTACTGTCATTGATGTTTGCTCATTAGGTGTCCAAATAGCACCAATATTAAAGTTATCAGACTCTTCAGGGGTCAAGTCTGCATTATTTGCTACAGCTACTCGAATAAATGCCGTTCCACCTTTTGTAGTTCCATCAGCATTAAAGTCTTGGATACCTTGTAAAGAAACCAATGAAGAAGCCAATTGAACCAATGAAGCTTCTCTAAATGAAGTAGAGTATGAACCACGTAATACTAAATTATCAGATTGTTGATATCTTAAAGACATTTTAGGATTAATCGTTGAATCAGAATCTAAGTTTTCATATCTAACAGCACCTTTGAATTGAACTTTATCAGAGAAATCTTTAGCACCTTCAACAAAAAATGCAGTTGAATCTCTTCTTGAGTCATTTTCAAGACCACCACCTAAGAAAAGTAGATCAGATTGTTGGGTAATACTACCATCAGCACCGAATACAGCTTTTGATTCGTCATTTCTAACAATTTTAAAAGCCTCGTTTTTGTATTGGAATCCTGCAGCAACATCCCAACCTTTTCTTTCACCAGTCAAAACTAGATCAAAAACCTGTAGTTTTGCATCTGACCATCTTTCTTCACCAGATGAAATATAGTCTATCAACTCTTGTGAGTTAGCTGATGGATCAAATAGGTTCCATGTTTGGTTGCCACTTGGGCCACCATTTCCCTTAATTGCAGCATCGAATCTTGATGTGCTGGTATCAGGTTGAAATAAGTAACTTGAATGAGTACTTTCTGTATAACTAGCATCCCAGTTCATACCGTTATCTAAAACGCCGTTAAAAGCCATTGATACTCTTGATGATTCATTTTCCCTTGGTGCCATTGGTGAATCAAAAGCTGAGCCTAAAGCTCTTCCTAACCATAATACTGGATAAGAAAATGGGCTAGCCCCAGTTCCTGGCATAATAGGTGCACCTAGGTATGACAAAGCTGGGTATGATGGAGATTGTGGGTTATCGTTAACATTAACTTCAGATGAAAGATAATCTAATTCAAAACCAACACCATTAGATAAAGTTGTAGTTAAAGATGTGTATAGATTTGAATGATCTTCATCATTAACTAAATTAAATCTATCTCCATAATAGAAGAAGCATCTTTGACCACCAGGCAAAGCAGGTGAGGCAGCATTAGCATAGTCAACTAAGATACCCTTAGTAGCTGTACAGTTTGCATCAGGAATACTTTCGTATATTGCATATGTACCAGCATAAGGTCCACTATCAACGGATGTAAATGTATCAGCTCCGCCAGGTAAAACTAAGAAACTATTTCCTAAGCTACTTATAGCTAACTGAGAGTATTCAGTGATTTCAGTACCAGCAATTGGAGATCTATTTAGCTCACTATAAGCAACAACTAAATTAGCATCATTTACCTCAGTACCCCACATGACGCTCACTCTGTCGTCAGTTTGATCGCCTAAGTCTGCTTTTTGCTGAGATACATTAACCTCTACGCCTGTAAAGTCTCTTCTTAGAATGTAGTTAACAACACCAGCAACGGCATCAGAACCATACACAGAAGCAGCACCTTCTTTAAGAACCTCTACTCTTTCAAGAGCAACAACAGGAATCATGTTTGTATCTACAAATACACTACCATCATTAGCTGTTTGAGCTGAAACAGTATTTCTTTTACCGTCTATTAACACCAATGTTGATGATAGACCAAGACCTCTAAGGTTAACATTTGATGTTCCTTGTGTTGATCCAGAAGTAAATGAGTCTGCATTATTTTCTGCTCCACTACTCGCTGTTAAGTTTCTAGTAATATCAGCTACAGTTGTCGCGCCTAGAAGCTCAATAGTATCTCTACTAATAATTTCTACAGGTGCGGCACCATCAGTTGCACTACCTTTAATATATGAACCAGTTACTACAACATCTTCTACTTCGTCTGCAAAAGAAATTCCAGTAAATAGAACTAATGAAAATAAAAATGAACGAATTAATTTCATGATACTCCCCCTTGAGTTTGAAAATTAAAAATTCTGAGGCACTCTATTGAGTGCCTATATAGTGATTTTCCATAATATATGAACAATTACAATAGTATTGTGCATAAATGCCCAATTAAAATTTATATGCCGTTTTATAGTAATTTAAAGAAATTTATTAATTAGCCTATAGTTTTTTCAGATCTGTAATGTAAAAAGAAGAAATATGTAGCTATAGCGCTTAAAATATGCCATATCCCGTGGGCTTGTATAAGTGAATCCGGATTGCAGTTAGTATTATTAGGCACTCCTGTAAGCCATATGGCAAAAGCCGACATATATGCAATCATTCCAAGAAAATACCATCTATAGGTTCTTATACCTTTAGGTTTATTAATGGATAATAATCCTGGAAGCCAGAACAACAATGTCCACCAATATTCATATGGATTAGAGGTAATATCAGTGATAGTTGTTCCAAAAAGAAATAGGACTGCAAAACCAACAAATCCTGATAAAAATCTATTAAGCGGAGACCAAAACTTATATAAAAATTCAGATATGACCCAGAGTCCTATAGATGTACCAAATAAATTAAAGCCAATACCAAGATCCCAAGAAGTAAACCACCTCACTACAGAATAAACAACAACGATAAGAACATAGATATTTATAAACTTTGATAAACTCCATCTTGCCATCAATGATATGTTATATAGCCATGGAAAAATGATATACATTATCATACTGAGGTTGTCAGCCCAACCACCCCACTCTGTATTAGTGCCATGCATTAACATAGATCCAGGACCAAGCCACCAAGCAGCAAATGCATAAACTAATGATATCGATGTAATACCAATAAAATTATTGTTTGATGAGGTTGATTCATTCGATATAATCCAGAATAAATACAAACCTACAGCCATAAAACCTAGATTACTTAAAGTATTTACTGGCTCTCTAAAAGCTCCAGCACTTACTCGCTCACACCATCTTGATGCCTCACCAATTAATGAAGTGTCTGCAGAAAGTATTAATCCAGTTAATCCAAGTAAATAAAAAATTACTAAAAATAAAAAAGATAAAACAACCATGAATCTAAATGGCTGGTTTGTGAATAATGAGATTAACTTGGTAATCAATTTAAAAAAGATTTTATAAACATTTATTTATGATAACACCTGAATTCAGAAATAAAAAAAGGGCTAAAAGCCCTTTTTTTATATATAGCTATGATTAAAGCTTAGAGTCTAATTCAGGTAGTGCATTAAATAGATCTGCAACCAATCCATAATCAGCAACTTGAAATATTGGTGCATCCTCATCTTTATTGATCGCCACAATAACTTTAGAATCTTTCATACCAGCTAAATGTTGAATTGCTCCAGATATGCCAACAGCAATATAAAGATCTGGTGCAACAATTTTACCAGTTTGCCCAACTTGATAATCATTTGGAACAAAGCCAGCATCTACAGCAGCTCTTGAAGCACCAACTGCAGCTCCAAGCTTATCTGCAATACTATCTAATAAATGGAAATTTTCACCAGATTGCATTCCTCTTCCACCAGAAATCACGATTTCTGCGGCAGTTAATTCTGGCCTGTCACTTTCAGCAAGTTCCTCTGAAACAAATTCACTAACACCACAAGCATCAATAGCTGATAAGGTATCAACAGGAATATTAGAATTGGTTTTTTCAACAGCATCAAAAGCAGTTGATCTAACAGTAATCACTTTTTTTTCATCTGATGATTTAACAGTAGCAATACAACTACCAGCATAAATAGGTCTTTTAAAAGTATCAGAAGATTCAACAGAAATAATATCTGAAATTTGTTGAGTATCCATTTTTGCCGCTATTCTTGGCATCAAGTTTTTTCCAAAAGTTGTTGCAGGTGCAAGAATATATGAGTAATCAGCAGCAATAGAGATCACTAGTTTTTCAACTTCTTCAGCTAATGAATTTTTATATAGCTCATTATCAACATTAATTATTTTAGTTACGCCATTAAGTGATTGTGATTCTTCAACAACATTATTAGTTTCGTGACCAGCAACAAGTAAATGAATCTCATCTCCTATTTGTGTTGCGGCATTTAACGTATTTAATGTTGCTCCTTTAAGGTTTTTATTATCGTGTTCTGCTACTACTAAAATGCTCATGAAATCACCTTTGCTTCGTTTTTAAGTTTATCTACAAGTTCATCAACAGTCTCTACCATCACACCAGCAGCTCTTGCCTCAGGAAGTTCTACTTTTAAAATTTCAGTTCTAGGAGATGAGTCAACACCAAGATCATTAAGAGAAATAACCTTTAACTCTTTTTTCTTAGCTTTCATTATATTCGGCAATGAGGCATACCTAGGTTCATTTAATCTGAGATCTGTTGTAACAATTGCTGGAACAGATAGCTTTAAGGTTTGAAGTCCGCCATCAATTTCCCGAGTAACAGCTACAGAGCCATCTTCAATAATCAATTCAGATGCGTTTGTCGCTTGAGGTAAGTCAAGCAAGGATGCAAGCATTTGTCCTGTCTGATTATTATCACCATCAATAGCTTGTTTACCTAATATAATTAAATCAGGATTTTCTTCATTCACCACTTTTGCAAGAGTTTTTGCTAAAGCTAAAGGTTCAAGTAAAGTATCTGATTCAACTAAGATAGCTCTATCAGCCCCTAAAGCTAAAGCAGTTCTTAATTGTTCTTGTGATTCGGTCTTACCAACAGTTATTGCAATGACCTCAGTTGCTTTGCCAGATTCTTTAATTCGAACAGCTTCTTCTAAAGCAATCTCACAAAATGGATTGACTGACATTTTTACATTATTTAAATCAACATCTGAATTATCAGCAAGAGGTCTGACTTTAACGTTATAGTCAACCACTCTCTTAATAGGAACTAGTATTTTCATAATTTTCTCTATATTTAGGGTTTTAACGGGCTATAATTGTAATGTCTTTTGTAAACATTTTACAGTATTAAGAGAGGTTAATTTTGGAAAGAGATATTATGGAATATGATGTGGTAGTAGTTGGTGGAGGTCCATCAGGATTAGCAACTGCTATTAAATTTGCTCAACTAAATAAAGAAAATGGAACAGACTATTCAATATGCCTATTAGAAAAAGGATCAGAGATTGGTGCGCATATATTATCTGGCAACGTATTCCAACCAAACGCTTTAGATGAACTAATACCGGATTGGAAAGATAAAAATGCACCATTAAATGTACCTGTTAAAAAAGATAAGTTACTTTTTTTATTAAAAAGCATTGCGTTACCCGTTCCTGCATTTGTAATGCCGCCAATGAATAATCATGGCAACTATGTCATTAGTCTAGGAAATCTTTGTCGTTGGTTAGCTGAGCAAGCTGAGAGTCTTGGAGTTGAAATTTTTCCAGGATTTCCAGCAAGTCAATTGATCTATGAAAATGATAAAGTTGTTGGTGTTCAAACTGGTGATATGGGAATTTCTGCTTCAGGTGAAATAAAGCCCGGACATGAACCTGGAATTATTATTAAAGCTAAATATACAGTCCTGAGTGAAGGATGTCGTGGCCATCTAGGTAAAGAAGTTATAAGCAAATACAATTTATCTGAATCTAAAGACCCTCAACATTACGGTATTGGTTTTAAAGAAGTTTGGAAGCTTGATGAAAAATTACATGAACCAGGTTTAGTAATCCACACAAATGGATGGCCTACTCCATTTGACACTCCTTCGGGATCATATTTTTATCATGGAGAAAATAATGAGGCTTATATAGGATATGTAATCCCGCTTGATTATAAAAACCCAACTCTAAGTCCATTTGATGAATTTCAAAAATGGAAAACTCATCCAGCAATAAAGAAGTATCTTGAAAATGGTGAAAGAATCTCTTATGGAGCTAGAGCACTTATAAAGGGAGGCCTTCAATCATTACCTAAGATGGAATTTCCAGGGGGACTTCTGACTGGTGATAATGCTGGAACATTAAATTTCTCTAAAATCAAAGGATCTCATACAGCTATTAAATCTGGTCAAATAGCTGGAGAACATATCTATGAGAATATTCATAATGATATTGATACAGATATTTCATATGACGATAGAATTGCTAATTCTTGGATATACACTGAGCTTCATAAATCTAGAAATTTTGGTCCTATTTTTCATAAATTTGGTGCTCTGATTGGTGCATTTTTTAATGCTATTGATCAGCTTATATTCAGAGGAAAATTACCATTCACTTTAAATAATCCTATTCCTGATCACGAATCTTTGCTTAAAGTTTCAGATGTAAAGAAGATTGAATATCCTAAACCAGATGGTGTATTTTCATTTGATAAGCTTTCTTCAGTTTATTTATCTAATACTAATCACGAGGAAGATCAGCCGTGCCATCTTCAATTAAAAGATCCAAACATACCCATACTGCATAATTTACCTTTTTATGATGAGCCCGCACAAAGATACTGCCCTGCTGGAGTATATGAGATTGTAGAAAAAGAGGGTGAGAAAAAATTTGTAATTAATGCTCAAAATTGTGTCCACTGTAAAACCTGCGACATTAAAGACCCTTCGCAAAATATAAAATGGGTAACTCCAGAAGGTCCTGGCGGTCCAAATTATCCAAATATGTAAGTAAATTTATTAAATATGAAAAATACCAAATCAATAACGCTCCTAATAATAATTACATCCGTGAATCTGCTCTTGTGGTCTACTTCATTAAAGAAAGGGAGTAATTCATATGATTTAGAATTTGAGACCTATTTAAGTAGTGCATGGGAAGATGGACTTAAAGACTCACCTGTTTATGCGTCAATGCTTGGTGATAAGCGTTTTAATAAAGATATTATTTTTAATGATTCTAATAGCATCAATAGTAGAAAAAATAAGACAAAAATTGATTATGAGAAATTAAAATCTTTTGATGTAGACAAACTATCAGAAGAGAATAAATTAAATTATTCAATTCTTGATAAAGATTTTTCTAAAACCATTGAATCATTTCAATTTCCATATCATTACATGGATCTAAATCAACGTGGTGGAGTTCAATCATATTACCAAACTGCATCTAGACTTGTTTTTACTTCACTGCAAGATTATGAAGACTGGCTATCTCGTCTTGAAAAATATTCAATAAATATTAGAAATGCTCAAACCAATTACCAAGATGGTCTGTCGCTTGGTTATACACAACCAAAACATATAAGTCTTTATGTGCTAGAACAAATTGATGCATTGGTATCAGTAAATATTGCTGAAAATCCATATCTTTCTGTTTTTAAAAATGCTTCTTTAGATGTTATTAGTGAAACAGAAAAAGATTATTTGATAACTAAAGCAACGAAACTAGTTGAGGATTCAATAGTGCCTGCCTATGCAGACTTAGCTGAATTTATGAGAAATACCTATATTCCTAATTCAAGAGAATCAATTGGTATAAAAGATGTTCCTAATGGAAAAGAATGGTATGAATACTTAACCAGATACCATACAACAACTAATCTTTCTCCTGATGAAATTCATAATATTGGACTTAAAGAGATAGAGAGAATTAGATCTGAAATGAATGAGATCATAAAACAAGTCAACTGGGATGGCGACTTTCAATCATTCCTAAATTTTTTAAGAACAGACAAGAGATTTTATTATGATAATGCAGAGGATTTATTTGATGCTTATTTAATTATGTCTAAAAAAATTGATCCATTAATGACTAAGGTTTTTAAAGAATTTCAAAAAGCCCCCTATGGGATTATTGAAATTCCAATGGAATCTGCACCTTATACAACAACAGCTTACTATAACTCACCTGGTGAAGGTCGACCTGGTTATTATTATGTAAATTTATATAAGCCAGAATCGAGACCTAAATATGAGATCCCTGTATTAAGTGTTCATGAAGCAGTACCTGGCCATCATTATCAAATATCGCTTGCTCAAGAAATGGAAAATGTTCCAGAATTCAGAAAACATCAACATTTCACAGCATTTGTTGAAGGTTGGGCACTTTATAGTGAAGAGTTGGGAGAGTTTATGGGCTTATATGATGATCCTTACGATAAGTTTGGCCAACTTACATATGATATGTGGAGAGCTATAAGGTTGGTTGTTGATACTGGTATGCATTACAAGGATTGGTCGAGAGATGATGCTATAAAATTGTTCACAGAAAATACAGCTAAGTCTATATTAGATATTGAAAATGAAGTAGATAGATATATTGCATGGCCTGGTCAAGCATTAGCTTACAAGATTGGTCAAATGAAAATTTTAGAACTACGCAATCTAGCTGAAGCTGAACTTGGTGAAAGCTATGACATAAAAGATTTTCACTATGAAGTTTTAAAGAGAGGCTCTCTTCCATTATCTATTCTTGAAGAATATATGCTTAAATGGATCGAAGATAATAAGATATAGGTAACTATTTTAATTTTTTACATCTATTACTACAGTAAATAACATTATCCCAATCTCGTTCCCATTTCTTTCTCCATGAAAATTCTAATTTACAGACCGGGCATGTCTTTTTTGGAAGATTCTCTTTTTTAATCGATTTTGCCAATTGGAAACTCCTCACCATGTGAATTAATAAATAGAATGTCATCTTTTACATGACCCTTATCAACCGCATAGTTTAAAAATCTATAGTAAGTATTTCTATTTAAAAAACCTTCAATATTTAGATCTCTAACTTTAAATACTGGTAAAAATTTATCCTCTATCTCTCTTAACTTTACAGGATGATCTTTATCAAGATCAAAGGCAAAATCAAAATTCGTAATACATTTAATATTACCCAAACTATCGCATTCAAAATCAGTGATAACATATGGAGCAACAGCAACTTCTACAGGAACTTTTTCTACTGGAGTTACCAGAAAATAATTACCATCATCATTTCTTAGAACAGTCGAAAACAATTTTTTAATTTTTGAGTTTTTTATAATTGAATTGTTATAAAACCAATCACCATTTCTATCTATTGAAATGGTTTGACCAATACATAAATCAGGATTCCATTTATCAACTGGAGGAAAGCTTGAAGAATGTTGAATATTTTTAGCTATATCAGAGATACTCATAAATAGAAGAAAAAATTATGTAAAGACCTATACCGCATAAAATAGTCGATACTATGATCTTCACTAAAAAATTATCATAAATATTTAAATAATTATATTTAGGAGAAGTAAGCAATATGCTCAAAAATGAAAACCAAATTGATGTACATAATGCAAAATATATGGGATATATATAAAAGAATACTCCGTCTATAGATTCAACAAGAATTGAGAACAAACTAATAAAAAAAATGAATGCTTTTATATTGAAAATATTTGTTATAAAACCGATAAAAAAATTACCAGAAGCATTAGAAGAAGCCAACTCAGTTTTTGATGACTCTGAAATAAAAAATGAAACACCTATATAAAATATATAAGCTCCGCCAATAAGACTAATAAAAATTTTAACAGGTGGATAATTTACGGCAAGCAATGAGATACCTGTAACAGCAAGAATACAATGAATTAAGATACCTGATCCAATTCCAATGGCTGTAAAAATACCAGCAGCTCTACCCTTTCTTGAACATTGATTAATTATTATGGCAGTATCAGGACCTGGGCTTGTTAGCGCGATAAAAAATGCGATTGAAGAAGAAAAAAACATACTTATAAAATAATCCTTGGTTCAATTTCAAGGTCAATATTAAATGTTGTTTTAACTTTTGATTGAATTTCAGATGCTAATCTAAGGACTTCTTGTTGTGATGCATTACCATTTGTTGATAAAACAAGGTTATGCTTTGATGAAATTGAAACATTGTCATAACTATTTAAAGAATTTTTAATAAGTTCAATTAGACGAGCAGCTCCAACTTTTGAATGATTTTCATCAATTTCCCAAACTATTAAATCATCTAAATTAAAACTTGATAGGTTGATATCAGATAATTTCACGATAGGATTCTTAAAAAAACTGCCTGCATTTGGCTCTGTGCTTGGATCTGGAAGAGCCTTCATTCTTAATGTGCTAACAATGTTTGATACCTCTTTAGGGTTGAGCTGTTGGCCAGATTGAATTTTTTTATTTATCTCGCGCGAAAGAGATTTATAGTTGAGATTTAATTCACCATTTTTTTTAATTTTAAAATCTACATGAGTAATTAACAAATTTGATTCTTTAAAAATTGAATTTCGGTATTCAAAATTACATTGAACATTATCAAGAGAATTATGAATTCCTTTATCTAGATCATAATAATGAACATTCCTAATAAGTTGCTGAACATCAGCCCCGTAAGCACCTATATTTTGAATTGGTGCGGCTCCAACAGAGCCAGGTATTAATGAAAGATTTTCAAAGCCAAAATAATTTTTATTTATAGCGTACGTAACTAAATCATGCCAGTTTACCGATGAGCCAGCTCTAAGTGTATTCTCATCTAACTCAAGTATTTCATCTGAAATATAGGAAATAGCTAAACCTTTATATCTAGCAGGAGGTACAAGATTTGTGCCCTCGCCAAGGATAAAATAATCTAAACATTTATCATTAATAAATCTGAACAATTTGTCTAAATCATTAAGATTATTAATTTCTGCTCCATAATCTGCAACAGAATTAATTTGAAGAGAGTTTTTAATTGAATAATTTTCTTTAAGAATCATTATTTATAAAATTAATTGCTCTATCGACATCATCTTGGGTATCTATTCCTGGTGGAATCGATTTGTCAGTGATTGAAATATAAATCTTATATCCATTATCAAGAAATCTTAATTGCTCAAGCTTTCTAGATATTTCATTATGAGTAGGCTTAAGAGCTATCAATTCTTTTAATTTTTTAAACGAATAACCGTATATTCCAATATGTTGATAAAAATTGTTATATTTATTTACATTTACTTCTCGCAAAAAGTCATTAGCAAAAGACGCATCATTGATTATTGCTTTTACGCAATTAGGATTGGTGATTAAATCCGGATCATCTAATAAATGTGCAGCAGTAATAACATCACAGCTAGTTTGGTCATATTCATCTATAAGTTTATTTACAACAGATGCAGGCATGAAAGGCTCGTCACCTTGCAAGTTTATTATTAACCTATCATCATCAATATTTAGTATTTCTGCTGCTTCATGAACTCTATCAGTTCCTGAGATATGATTTTTGTTTGTCATTACAACATCATTAGTAAATGAAGAGACATGATCAAGAATCTCATCAGAGTCAGTGGCTATATATACTTCATTGGTTATAGATATTGCATTTTCATAAACTCTTTTAATTAATGATTTTCCAACCAAATTAATTAAAGCTTTATTCTTAAGTCTTGTTGAGCCTATTCTGGATGGAATAATTATTACTGGTTTTGAAGCCATTTTATTTAGAAATGCTTTTTAATTTAGTATCAATTTTTTCTATAAAACTATCTGTAACATCTGCATCAACCGCAAGGTACCAAATTTTATTGTTATTAAAATGCTTACATTTTGAAGCATCTTTTTCAGTCATTAAAATTGGATGTTGATCTAAAAAATGAAGATCATTAGTATTATATTTATGATGATCGGGGAATGGATGTTTGTTTATTGTAAAACCTAGTCTATTTAAAGTATCAAAAAAACGACCAGGGTTCCCCAGACCCGCTACAGCATGGACCTCTTTATGCATAGGCCACTGATCAACAGGATAAGATTTGCCACTATTTAAATGAACAAATTTTGAAGGGCTTATGTTCATTAAAAATTCATCATGTTCAGTTGGCCCGCTATTATTAACAATAAAATCAGCATCTTTAAGTCTTTTTTTAGATTCTCTTAAAGGACCAGCTGGAAAAACTAAATTATTGCCAAATCTTCTTTTTCCATCTATTACAACAATTTCTATATCTCTCTTAAGACTGTAATGCTGTAAACCATCATCTGTTATAACAACATCGCAGTCATGATTTGATAAAAGTGTATCAACAGCCCTTACCCTATCTCTATCGATATAAAAAGGAAGGTTTAGTTTTGATAAGATTTGAGCTTCATCACCAGTTGCTTTTACAGACGAATCAGCATCAACTTTCATAGTTTTTTTAAAGTTACCGCCATAACCCCTGCTCACAAGACCGGGTTTATATCCTAACTTTAAAAGCTCAGATGCTATGTGCTTAACTAGAGGTGTTTTGCCAGTTCCGCCAATTGTCAAATTACCAACAACTATAACAGGAACATCTTTTTTTAAAGTCGGAAGATTTTTTAAGTATTTCCTTCTTCTTCTATTAGTGAGAAATGTCATTAATAACGAAAAAGGATAAAGAAGATACAACCAAATACTCTTCTTATACCAACTATCCACAACAAAACTTGATGATTCTTGATCTTCATATTCAGGAACAAACAATTGCTTGGATTGTGTTACCACAGCTGATGCGGAACCATCATCTTCAAATTTATTCTTATAAAGTGACTTATATAAACCATCGAGGGCTAATAATTCTGAATGCGTGCCTGTTTCACTTATCATTCCATCATCTAAAACAATTATTTTTGATGCATTTTCAATTGTTGATAGTCTGTGGGCAATAACAATAGTTGTTCTATTTGTTATTAATTTTTCCAAAGCCTCTTGAACTATAAGCTCAGATTCGCTATCCAATGCAGAAGTGGCTTCATCAAGAATAATTATCGGTGAATCTTTATAAAATGCTCTTGCTATAGCCAATCTTTGACGCTGTCCGCCAGATAATAAGACGCCATCATCACCAATTTCAGAATCATAACCTTCTGGAAGATTTTCTATAAACCCCTCACAGCCAGCAAGCTTAGCTGATTCAATCATTTTTTCTTCATTAATTAGGTCATCGCCGTATGCAATATTCTTGGCTATAGTGTCATTAAAAAGTGTTGGCGATTGATTGACTATAGAGATTGAGTTTCTAAGATGATCTAGGGAATAATCTTTAATAGATATAGAATCAATAGTTATGTCACCTGAAGAGAAGTCATAAAATCTAGGGATAAGATTAGCAATAGTCGATTTACCCGAACCTGATCTTCCTACGATAGCAATAGTTTCATGTTGGTTGATTTTAAAACTAAGATTTGAAAGGATTTGGCCACCAGTATTATATGAAAAAGATACATCCTTAAACTCAATAACTCCAGCTATTGAGGTCTCAACATCACCGTCATTATTTTCATTAACTTCGTCTAATTGTTCAAAAATTTCATTAGCTGCAGCAAGGCCTTTTTGGACAATTATATTTATATTAGATAGCTGTCTTACAGGTTTAGCCATTAGGCCAGCAGCTGTAAAGAATGCAACAAATGTTTCTGCATCTAAACTTATACCAAGTTGAGAGCCAAGAGCAAAATAAGCCACAAGAGATAAAGAAACTGATACAAGTATTTGAATAATAGGTGTGGCTAAATTTCCCGTTGCTTCAAGTTTTAGATTTTGATTTTTATTTGAAGAGTTTGCTTCTAAAAATCTTGTATTTTCATAATCTTGGGCATTAAATGATTTGATTTCTAAATGACCATCAACTGCCTCAGATGCTATATGGGTAACATCACCCATGGCGGTTTGGATTCTTTTTGCTAGTTTTTTTAGACGCTTACCAGCAATATAAACAATTAATGCTATCAAAGGAGCCGTGACTATAAGCAAAAGTGTTAATTTAAAATTTAGATAAGACATGTACACAAAAAGACCGACAAGCAAGAAACCTTCTCTTACAAACGTTTTAACAGCACTGGATGCAGCAGCAGATACTTGAGTTGTTGTGAAAGTAATTCTATTTATAAGTTGGCCAGATTGATTTGAATCAAAATATGACTTAGGTAAGTCATGCAATTTCTTAAACAGCTCTGCCCTAAGATCATGAACAATGCCAAAACCAACTCTTGACATAAAATAATTACCAACAAAAAAACCAAGCCCTCTTCCAAAAGCTATACCAATTAACGAAAGAGCTAAAAGTGTATGCAATCCTGTTTCTTCTTCATTAATAAATCCTATTATTCGTCTAATCCATTCAACAGCGGCAATGTCAGCAAATGCAAACATAATGAAACCAAGCACACTTATAAAGAAAGACCATTTATATCTAAAGGTATAGGATAAAAGTCTTTTAAAGTTGCCTTTATTATTATTCATAAGGTTATAGTTCTAATTTGTACTTGTGCATATCCATTCTTATTTAAAATATCCATAAGCTCAATTACCCATTGGTGATATGCATTCTCCTCAGCACTGAGTATAACTGTATCAAGGTTATTATCTAATCCAAATATAAGTTCATTCACTAAATCTTTATTAGCTATAGGAGCCATGACCCCATTAACGATTACAGTTCCATCAGATAATATAGATACTTCGTTTTGCAGTTGGACAGTATTAGATGCAAATGATTCAGTTTTAGGTAATTCTAATGACAGGAACTGAGAATCACCAACTTTTGATGTAACTACAAAAAAGATCACTAGTAGAAAAACAATATCAATTAAAGGCGTTATCTCAATTGAGAAACTTTTATTATTTGATTTAATAAATTTCATTATTTATTAATAACATCGATAAAATCAGAAATTTCAGCCTGTAAATTAATCAATAAATGAGAAATTTTTTGCTCAAAGTATTTATGCATAACTAGACCAGGAACAGCAATAAATAAACCAAATGCAGTGGTTATTAGAGCTTGAGAAATGCCTTCAGCTAAAATATCAGGATTTGCACCAGTAACCTCGGATAAGCCAGTAAATGCAGTAATCATGCCTACCACAGTGCCAAGCAATCCCAATAAAGGACTTATCGTAGCAAGGGTTCCAAGCATTGTTAGATTTCTCTCTAAAGAATGTTGAACTTCAGATGCCTTTTCTTCAATTTTTGATTCTAAATTTTCTCTTGGAAGATCTTTATACTTGATACAATTTATTAGTAGATAGCCAAGTGAAGATAACTGAGAAATTTCTTCAGATTGCCTCTGATTCAATATACCTTTGTTATAAAGATTTATGATTTGATTTTTTAATCCGTTTGGAGAAACCAACCTACTTTGTAAGAACCATAGCCTTTCTATAGTTATTGATATTATAAGAACAGAGCAAGCTAGCAATGGCCACATAAATACTCCACCTGCAATTATAAATTCGCTCATAGCTCAATTAACCCTCTTTTATCTAAGATATATTTTCTATCTAGAATATTCACAAAATCATTATCGTGAGTAGCAACAACTATTGCAACATCATTTTTATGGCAAAGGTTAATGACTAATTCTTGAATATTTTCCGCATTTTTTTTATCTAAATTGCCAGTCGGCTCATCAAGGAAAATAAAATCTGGTTTATTGATCATAGCTCTTGCCACGGCCACTCTTTGTTTTTCTCCACCTGAAAGCTTCCATGGTAGATGATTAACTCTATTAGATAAGCCAATTGATTCAACTAACTTTATTACTTCGCTATTAGAATTAGATATATCACCTCTCAATTGAAGAGGTAACATGATATTTTCGTATACCGTTAAGTCTTCTAGAAGATGATGATGTTGGTAAACAAACCCAAAATTATTTAATCTAATCGATGCTTTATCTTTAGAAGATAAAGTATCTGTATTGATTTTGTTTAAATGAATTGATCCTGAGGTTTGTTTGTCTAATAGAGCCAGTATCTGCAATAATGTTGATTTACCTGAACCAGAGGCTCCCGTTATAGCTATTGTTTCGCCTTTATTGATATCAAGATTGATATCTTTAAGGACTTTAATTTCATAATCTTCAATAACGAAGTTCTTAGAAATATTATTGGCGATAAGTTTACTCATGTCTCAATATCTCAATAGGGTCCAGTCGATTTACTCTCATTGCAGGTATCAATGATGATAGGAGGCTGAATATAAATGAAATAAAACATATCCATACAATTTGAATTGCATCAAAATAATATGGAAAATAATTTATAAAGTATGCATCTAACATTCCTCTATTATTTATTGTTTCAAGTAATGCAACTAATGAATCTAAATTGACTGTAATAACTAGGCCTAAAATCAAACCAAAGAATATTCCGATTGAACTTACTAAAATGCCTTGGAAAAGAAAAATTCTGACTAATTGAGAGTCATTTGCCCCAATTGTTTTAAGAATACCAATTTCTCTTTCCTTGGATTTAACAGTCATTATTATGGTTGATAGAACTAATATAGAAGCAACTCCAATTATTAAAAATAACATTAAACCAATTAATATTTTTTCAAATTTTATTGCTTCAAATAAAGTCCCATGTGTGCTTTTCCATGTAACGACTTCAAAATAATTATTACTTATAAGATTATCCTCTATTGTATAGAATGCATCTCGTGCTATTTTGTCAGCCATAAACAAGTCATCAGTCTTGAGTCTTATAGAATAAGTTGAGGAACTATCAATTATTTTAATTTTTTGAGCAAGAGAATGAGATATTAAAACAAGAGCCTGATCAAGCTCAGATCTTAATTCATACAAACCAACAACCTTTAGTTTTATTGACTGTGGAAATGAACCGAGAAGGGTTGTTTTAATATCCGAAGTTGTTATTGATACAAAATCACCAATATTGATATCAAGATATGAAGCAAGCCAACTTCCAATAATTATGGAATTATCTTGTTGCAGATCCTTGATATCTCCAACAAGCATATTATCTGGAAGTATGGATATTGATGATTCTAGAGCTTCATCAATACCAACAATATTTACGCCCCTACTTGAGTCATTAGACGAAATTAGACCTTGAAGCTCTATATAAGGGGCTGAACTGATAACAGAATTAGATTGATTTAATTGATCAACAATTAATTCGTATTCTTGAATTGGTGTATCAGATTTAATAATTGCATGAGGTACAACTCCAAGAATTTTATTTTGCAACTCTCTTTCAAATCCATTCATTACAGACATTACAATAATTAAACTGCTAACACCTATAATTAATCCCAATATTGCTAAAAAAGAAGTAAATGAAAAGACTCCTCCTCTATTAGACCTTAAATATCTAAAAGCTAAATTTAGGGAAAGAGAAGACACAGCAATTGAATAATTATTTAAGAATAGATTTTACAAATTTCTCAAAACCTTCTTTATACGGAGGTCTAATTTTATCGAAAGAGAAATCCATCTTAAAACTGACATCTTTAAATACTGCTCTGGGGTTTGAGAAGTTTTTAAACCCATCATACGAATGATAGCGACCCATTCCAGATGGTCCAACACCACCAAAAGGTAGGTCTTTTTGTTGAATATGACCAACAACATTATTAATGGTCACGCCCCCTGAAGAAGTGTTATTCAAAACATTTTCTTGTTCATCTGTATTATTACCAAAGTAATATAAGCCTAATGGTCGATCTTTCCCATTTATGGTTTTTATTGCCTCATCAACATCATCAAACTCAACAACAGGTAGTATTGGTCCAAAGATTTCTTCATGCATTACATTCATGTCTTCAGTAGTATTCGTAATTATTGTTGGAGGTATTTTATAGAATTCTTGTTGGCTAAAGTCTTCACCAGCAGGATTGATTTGATTAATATCTGCACCTTTTTCTTTGGCATCATTAATCAAAGAATTAATTCTGTCAAAATGTCTTTCATTTATTATTGATGTGTAATCATCATTATCTTTAATGGTTGGATAGAATTCTTTAATAGCCTCTTCTGAATATTTAATAAATTCATCTTTTTTACTTTTATGAATGAGAACATAATCAGGAGCTAAACAAATTTGACCAGCATTCATAGTCTTTCCGAACATGATTCTTTTTGCTGAAACTTTCATATCGGCTCCTTCACTTATAACAACAGGTGACTTGCCACCAAGCTCCAAAGTAACAGGTACTAAATTTTGAGATGCTGCATTCATAACATGCTTGCCAACATTACCACTACCTGTATAAAGCAAATGATCGAAATGAAGTTTTGAGAATGCTGCTCCTACCTCTGGTCCACCCAAAAAAGTAGCAAACTCAGACTCATCATAATAACTATCACATAAAGATTTCATGAGATTGGATGTTTCAGGAGTTAATTCACTTGGTTTATGCATTACCTGATTACCAGCTGCAAATATTGCGGCAAGCGGCCCAAAAGCAAGATTAACTGGAAAATTCCAAGGTGAGATCATGCCAACAGTTCCAAGAGGCTCGTATCTTATATAAGACTTTGCACCTAATAGACCAAATGGAAAATTACTTGAACGTTTTTCATTTTTTGTCCATTTTTTAATATTAGATATCGCATGATTTATCTCTGGGATGATTGTGTATACATCAGTCATTAATGAAGCATTCTTTGATCTATTACCAAAATCTGAATTTAACGCATCAATAAAGTCATATCTATTTTCTTCAACTAAAGTTTTAAGTCTATTTAATCTATCAACTCTTAATTCGTTTGAAGGCACCCCATCATTAATAAAAGTCTTTTTTTGCAAGTTAAGTGTTTGTTGCATTTTTTCATATATATTATCCATTACTCCCCCTATGCCCTATCAGCTTTATCTTTGTTATTAGATGACCTTATCATAGCGCGCATCTGTTCCCAATCCTCATCAGATAATTTATCTAATGCAGAAAATGTTCCACCACCAGTTAGGTATTGAGCTCCATCAATACCAATTGTTTGACCTGTTAAATAGTCACATCCATCTGCCATGAGAAAAGTTGCCAAATTTTGCAGCTCAACCATTTCGCCAACACGCCCAAGTGGAACGCTTCCCATTGAACCTTCATCATCTCCACCAGGATTTAACCTATCCCAAGCTCCTTTCGTTGGAAAAGGGCCAGGGGCAATTGCGTTAACTTTAATATTATATTTACCCCACTCTGCCGCTAAAGATTGCGTCATTGCATTAAGTCCTGATTTTGACATTGCAGAGGGAACTACATATGGGGAACCTGTCCATACCCATGTAGTTAAAATAGATATTATTGAGCCTTTGTGCCCTAATTCTATCCATCTTCTACCAACTGAATGAGTTATGTAGAAGGTGCCATGAAAAACAATATTAGCTATTGCATCAAAACCTTTATGAGATAAATCTTTGGTAGGAGAAATAAAATTGCCAGCAGCATTATTAACTAGTCCATCTAATGGACCCTCTTCAAATATTCTTTCAATATAGTCATCGACATCTTTTGATGCTCTTATATCAAGAGTTTCAAAATGCACCTTAGCGTTAAACTTCTCTTTAAGCTCGCTTGCAGTTTCTTCAAGCACATTAAGTCTTCTTCCGCATATGTATAGCTCAGCTCCATGCTCGGCATAGTGTGACGCCATCTCTTTGCCAAGTCCCGTTCCGCCACCAGTAACTAATATTCTTTTATTTTTTAATAAATCTTTTTTAAACATATCTAATTTTTATAATCATTTAAATCGGCTATATCAATTATAGCTTCAGCCCACTTATCAGAATAATTCAATGATGGAACATAGTCCAAAATTTGACCTCCGGCATCTTGAAAAATTTCTTGATATTCATCACCAATTTCATAAATCGTTTCTAAACAATCAGCTGTAAAAGCTGGCGAAAACACCAATACTTTGTTTTTATTTTCACCCGGTAATCTTTCCAGAACTTTGTCAGTAAAAGGATCCAACCATTTATTAGTTAATCTAGATTGAAATGTAACTTCATAATCATTTTGATTAATACCTAACTCTGCAGCTATAAGCTTTGTTGTTTCATAGACTGTTGCCTTGTAACAAAATTTATTTTTATCAGTTATTCCTAGCTCGCAATCATTATCAGAGCATAATGAATCTGGATACACATCATCAACATGACTATTTGGAACCCCATGGTAGCTAAATATAATTTTGTCATATGACTTAAGATCAAATGATGAAGCTTTTTCTACCCAAGCATCAATAAATTTTCTATTGTCATAATATTGATTAATATATGTAACTTTTGGGATTACCCACTTATTAGCTAAGCATTTAGATACTTCTTTAAAAACAGAACCTGAAGTGGCTGCAGCATAGTGAGGAAACAAAGGAAGTACAATTATTTCGTCAGGATTCTTTAATAAAATCTTATCAATCTCATTTTTAATTGAAGGTGATTGATATCTCATTGCATAGTGAACATCAATACCCTCAAGTCTAGAGTTAACTTTTTCAGCTAACATTTTAGTATTAAAAAGAAGTGGTGATCCATTGATAGAGTCCCATACTTTTTTATAAATCTTTGATGATGAAAATGATCTAAATGGACAAATTATAAAGTTAACAAGAAAAAATCTTAGAATGGGATTTACATTCAATACCTTTTCATCGGATAAAAACTGCCTTAGGTATTTAAATACATGAAAATATGATGGGCTATCAGGCGTTCCTAAATTAATAATTAATAAAGCTTTATTTGTCATTATTGTTGTGAGTTTTTAAAAATTGGCATTATTACTATAAATATTATTATAACTATAGATAGAAAAGCATTAAATAAATATAAGAATGATGGATTCAATGCGTATATAGGCATTGCTACTATTGGCGTAAGCATATGCCCGATTGGATATACCGAACCAAGATATCCTGCTGCTGATCCTTGATTTTCAGGTAATTGTGATAAAGAAAGAGCAGATGAAATAGCCGGTCGAATCATTCCGCCTCCTAAACCATTCATCATTAACGCCAAATAATAAACTGATATCTTTGGATATAAAGCCATAACAAGAAAAGAAAATATTATTAATAAAGTACCGTATAACAGTAATTTAAAGTTATTTAATGGAAATGCATCCGTAAATAAGTACTGGCTTACAATTGTTGAGATCGAAAGAATTGCAAAACTGAAACTTACAATTATGGGCAAATCATCCATGCTGGGGAACATGTCAAAAATATAAAACCCAATTGACTGTAATAATGAAGCTTGAGATAAGCTTGCTATTGAGGCAACAAATAGAAATGGCCATATTGATGACGACTTCCATGAGACTTTTTTTACAATTTCCTCAGATTTTTTATGGATACTTGTATTTTTAAGATTTAAATAAATACCAGCTGATGCAATCATTGACATGAAGCTGAATACATAAAAAGGTGTTTCTTTTGTGATAAGTATTAAAAAGCCGCCAAATAAAGGACCTGCAACTGTACCAAGCAAGAAACTTGACTCTAGGCGAGCAAATTTTACTGTTCGTTTGTCTTGAGTACTATTGTCAGCAATATAAGCAAAAGCTGCTGGTCTTGTAGCAGATCCTACCAAACCATTTAAAAGTCTTCCCATAATCAATAATGGAAAAAGAAAAGTAACATCTAAGATGTTCCTTTCTACAAGAAATAATGGAGTTATCATAGCTATAAGTGATAATGAATATCCAAGCAATCCAAGGATAGCTATGTTTCTTCTGCCATACTTATCACTAGCCCTGCCCCAAGATGCACTAGTAAGAGCCCAAGCAATAGCTGATATAGCAAATATGAGTGATGTTTGAACTTCAGTAAGTCCCAAATCTCGAGCTAATGGTGGGACTATTACAAAAACAAATGATTGGCCTAAACCAACAGTAAATAAGCCAAATTTAAGCCAAGACGAACCTTTGTTGGTCATTAGGATATACTTTTAATACCAATTGAATCTCTTACTTTCTCCAACAGTTCTTGTGCTTGAGGCCTTACCTTTTTAGCTCCTGATAATAAAAGTTCATTTATTAGGTTTACGTCTGTATCAAGTTCAAAGTATTTTTCTCTTATTGGAGATAGATGGCTGTTAACTTTTTCGAATAATTTATTTTTAGCATCGCCCCATGAAATACCTTCTTTGTATGCTTCCTTTAATGATTCTTGTTCATCACTACTTGAAAAATGTCTATATAAGGAGAAAACTGTACATGACTCATATTCCTTGGGCTCACCTGGCTCTAATGAGTTTGTGATAATTTTTGCTATAGATTTTTTAAGAGCTTTTTCAGTTGATAATAATGGGATAATGTTTTTATAGGATTTACTCATTTTTCTACCATCTTGACCAAGAATAATGTTATCAGCCTTTTGAGTAATTGCTTCAGGCATTGAAAATGTATTCTTATAAATATGGTTAAATCTTCCGGCTATATCTCTTGTCATTTCAAGATGTTGAATTTGATCAGGACCAACAGGCACGTGAGTAGCATTAAACATCAGGATATCTGCTGCCATGAGAACTGGATATGCGAATAAGCCCATTGTTATACCTTTGTCTTCATCAGTTTCATTTAATGCAGTTGCTGCTTTGTAAGCATGAGATCTATTCATCAAGCCTTTTGCTGTTACGCAGTTTAAAATCCAACTTAATTCTAAAATCTCAGGAACATCAGATTGCCTATAAAAATTAGATTTTTCAGGATCCAAACCTGAAGCCAGCCAAGCTTGCGCAACACTCTTAACTGAGTCTTGTACTTCTGAAGAGTTAGAATTTTTTATAATTGCATGATAATCAGCTAAGAAAAAATAAGATTCATCAAATTCTTTAGATAAATTAAGCGCAGGTTTAATAGCGCCCAAATAATTTCCTATATGGGGAGTTCCAGTTGTCGTAATTCCTGTTAAAATTCGCTTATTCATTAAATGTAATTATAAACTTCATAAGAGATAAAAGTGGAAACTAAACAAGATTTATTCAAACAATTAGAAACTATAGAAACTCTATTTTCTGAAGGCTCAATTAAAAAAGCTCAAAAGAACTTAAGAGACACTCTTTCGATTTTAAAAAAGGAAAAAAAAGTACCTAATAAGTTAAGGCATAAGGTTAATTTTGTTGTAGCTCAATCTAGATACTTTGATGACATGTCATCATTTGCCGCTAATCCAAAAAGAGAAGCATTGATAAAAGAAATTTCTACTTTAGTTGAATCAAATCATGAGAATCCAAAGTCACAAGCTAATGCAATACATGATATTCAAAAAAAGTGGCAACAACTTGATACCTCTAGCCGCCCTGCTTCAAAAGACCAGTGGCTTAAATTTAATGAATTAACAAATAAAGCATGGGAACCATGTAAAGAGTTTTTTGATGAGTTAAATAAAGTTAAAGAGCAAAACGCACAAAAAAGATATCAAATCATCAATGAAATTAATAGTTATGCTGAAAACAATTCAACAAAATGGCCAGATGCAAAAACTTTAATATTCTATCTTCGTGATAAGTTTAATGAATGGCAAGAGCACGCACCTGTTCTTGATAAAGATTTAAAAAAACTAAGAAATGATTTTTTTAATGCAAAAAAACCTATCAATGATCAAATTAAAAAACAGGAGAAAGCAGTAATTAAAATTAAAGAGGATTTAATTGCAAAGGTTGATTTGATTAATGATGATGATAATGATGTTTGTATTAAAAAATTCAATGATTTAAAAAATGAATGGAAAAAATCAGGTTCTGCTGGAAGAAAAATTGATAATAAATTATGGGATAAATTTAATAAATCAGCTGATAGATTTTTTACAGCTAAAAAAGAAGTTATTGATGAAGAGATTAACATGGCAAATGACTTGCTTAAAAAACTTAAAAAGAATGAAATATCAGTTGTTGATGTAGAAAATAACATAAAAGAATTAACTAATATTTCTAAAAGCAAAGAGCTCAACGCACTCCGCAATGAAATTAAAGCTCAAAATAATGCTCTTAAATTAGAAAAGAAGAAAAGTAAGTTAGATGGTTATAAGGCCCTTTTTGATGCTTTTGCTAATAAAAAATTAGAGGATGAATTGCTTCCAGGTCAAATTGTTAGCAAGATTAAGGATTTAAACGTAAAGAAATCTGATAGTGAGCAAGTTACGTACTCATGTATTAAGTTAGAAATTATGGCTGGCATAGAATCACTCAAAAAAGATGCTGAAACTAGAAATAAAATCCAACTCGAAATGTTGACTGAAAAGTTTAATGCCTCTGGTACAAACCTAAATACACTTGATTCATTGCTTATTCATTTTTTTAGTCATTTATCTAACAAACCATCAGCTGCAGAAAAAAATCTTTGGAAAAGAATATCCGCTTCAATAGAAAATTTAATTTAGTTTCTTTGCTCTATTTGCTTAAGAATAGATTGATGTCTTTTCTTGTCTAATTTATAGAAATAAAAAATCATCAAAGGTATTGCAAGTAAAATTGGGCCAATAACACCTTGTACAAAAAATAATGAATAAGTTTGCTCATAGGTAGGATCATCCTTTGGGTATTCAATAATTTTAAGAACGAGACCTGCTGTGAACCCCCCTATGGCTGTATTTACTTTTTGAATAAACGAAACTGCTGAATAGAGCACCCCCTCTTGACGCTTGCCACTTTGTAACTCAACCTCATCTGCTATATCACCTATCATTGAGTCCCGTGTCATATTTCCCATAACAGACAAAGAAGAAACAAAAACAAGAGGAATTGATAGAAAGAATACCAAGGCAAGAGAACCTTTTGGCGGTGTAATACCAAGATTATAAAAAATAAATGCAATGGGGCTAAAAAAAGCAACTCCAAAAATACACAACATAACAAGAGTCTTCTTATCAAGCAGCTTTACAAGTCTTGGAGTTAAATAGAATGCAAGAAATGTTGAGGTAATATAAATAAATAAAAAAATTGTTATTAAGTTACCAGGAAGACCCCAGAAATCAGTATTAATGTATAAAGCTAAGCTATTAGATAGCCCCCAAGCTATTGATAAGGTTAGATTCCCAGCAAAAAATATTAAAAAAGATCTATTAGAAAGAGCAATGGAAATTTCTTTGAATATATCTAATAAAGAAATCCTTCCAGACCATTTTGATAATTGATTAATGTATTTTGTAGTAGTAAAGCTTGAGTAAAGAATACCAAAAGCCATAAAAAATCCACCAGTTATAGCAAAAGGAAACCAAACCTCTGGATTTAGCTGACCATACGAATAGTCTGGGGTTGAGCGGAAAAATATAAAATAACCAAGAAAAGCATTACCAATAGCAGCCACCCATGTAACCATTTCCCTCCATGAGAAAAGCAGTGTTCTCTCATGATATTCTTTAGTTATTTCAGCCCCAAAAGATCTGTGTGGAACTTCAAATAGGGTCATACCCACTCTAGTTAAAGTAGTACAAACAACCATCCAAAGAAATAAGCTAGACTGAGATAAATCCCATTCTGGTTTAGGGGTAAACAACAAGACATAGAAAATAGATACTGGTAAAAAAGAGAAGAACATATAAGGATGTCTTCTTCCAAGTCTTGTATTTGTTCTATCAGAAATCGTACCCATTAATGGGTCAGTAACTGAATCTACCATTAGAGCTATAAAAATGGCTGATCCTGCCAAAAGAGGATCTAAACCTATTACTCGGGAATAAAAGAATAAAAGGAAAAAAGTAAAAGTATCTGTTTTAATACCATTTGCAATAGCGCCAAGTGAATAATTAAATTTAAAGCTATTAGTGAGCATATTTATTTGGATAGATGTATTAAAAGATCCTCTTTAAATTTATCAAATACCGGTGGCTCTATCATATGCCGCATTTCGGAAAGTACAATAAGTTGGCTGTTTTTAATCAATCTATTAGCTTTATAAGCATTTTTTACCTTTATTAATGGATCATCTTTACCATGAATAATAAGTGTCTGTGCTTCAATGGATTTAACTTTTTTAATTCTATTTTTTGATCCAAGTATTGCCATGATTTGTCGACTAAAACCAGAGTCGTCTGGTCCAGCTCTTTGAATAGATTCAACAGATTTATTGTAAAATTCTTCGGTGTTAAGGTTGTATCCCTCTAACCCAATTAATGCAAATATCTTTCTACTTCTTTCTATCCTCTCATCCATCGTTGCATTTGGATTATTTGATCTATTCATTAATAATTTTCTTACATTTCTAGTTGGACCATTAATGGGGCTTGGAGTGTCAGTAGATGAGGCAATAAGTGTGAAAGATTTTATTCTTTCTTGATGATTTGCGGCAATTATTTGAGCAATCATTCCACCCATAGACATACCTAGAAGATGTGATTTTTCTATAGCTAGATGATCAAGTATTGCAATTGAATCATTAGCCATATCATCAAGTGTATATGGAGGGTTAATTGGTAATCTGAGAAAGTATCTAATATAAGTAGAGTTAATTGTTCTTGATCTATTTTCATCAGAAAATAAATCACTATTTATTCTTGTCGATAGGCCCGTATCGCGATTATCAAAGACAATAGGTCTATAGCCGTTTTCTATGAGAAAATCTAAAAGATGATCAGGCCAATTAATTAACTGGCCACCAAGACCTTGAACAAGCAAAATAGGATCACCAGTTAATGGACCGTAATCACGATATGCAATTTTTATATCGCCATTGTAAGCAAAGCCCTCTTCCCATGCCTGAGTATTAATTGAAAGCGCCATAATTAAAATAAATATATACTTATAGAAAGGCATTAATCCTTTCCTTGATATTTTCTCTCAGAGAGCCCCAAAATAACATCACATCAAAAGAATGAAGATCGCCATTAAAGGATCTCATCTTACGCATTTTTTCAATAAGATCGCCCTTGGTTTCTAACAAACCATTTTCTTGATTTATACGAGATTGAAAATTTTGGATTCTTGAAGAGCCAATTGCCTTCTTAGAATTGGTATGCTTCAATAATGTTAAATCCATAAAGACATCATTATTTGATTTATTAATTATCGAGCAATGACTACTGTTTTGTTCATGCCAAGTAAAGTCATTAGTCCAGCTGAAAGGGTTGGTACATGTAATATTCTCAGTCATATCTTGAAAAACCCACCCTTGGGGTAGCCAATGAGGTGTTGATGCGCGTGATCGCTTGAACCCTTCAGCAACAGTGGACCAAGTAATAATTGAGTGGTTATCAGCCTTATTATCAGAAGGTTTTAAATTTGGAAATAGATTATTAAATGAAGTTTTTGGAAGTATATAACCAATTAAAAAACCATTGATAAACTGATTTTTTAAAGAGGTATTTACAATTCTATTATGGATAAGCCTTTGACCATGCAAGGCCCCTTGACTATGACCATAGATAAAAAATGGTCTTCCGTTGTTGAATTTATCAATATAATAATCAAAAGCCCTTTCAATATCTTGGTATGCAAGATCAAGTGCTTTTAAGCCATTCTCATGATTTGAAAAGAAAGAGTAATAAGTTGCCTGACGATACTCAGGTGCATATATATTACATGAATCATTAAAGGCTGATGCTTGATTGGCAAGCATGACCTCAGTTCTCTCATATGCTGAACTGCTTTTATCTAAATTAAAATTCCATTTCTTTTCAAAAAAACCAGTTGGATGTATATAAAAAACATCCACATCATTTTCTTTACTAATGGAGTATGAATCTGAAGGCACAAGATATTGATAGCCATCAAATTCAGGAAGTGCTGCCCAATTATCTTTTAAGCTGTAATCAGGATCTGCAGGAGACTCGGATGATACAAAGTCAGATTCAGGTTTAACAAGCTCTAAGAACTTTAGTAAGTTTTCATCAGCCATTAGCTAGTTTTTGTAAATAGTATTTTTAGGTTTAGCAAAGACTCTTTGAACCATTGGAATAAAAAAGTCTAAAGGAAGCGATTCGTATTCAGGATCAAAACTATTTTGGTCATATTTTTCACAAAATTCTTTACAATCTTCAAAATAAGGATGATCTTTAAAATTGTCTCTCATGTTTTTGTCTAATCCTAGGTATTCAAAAAAGTAGTAACCTTGAAATATCCCATGATGCTTTACGATCCAATAGTTTTTTTCAGATATAAAGGGTTGCATTAATGTGGCTGCAAAGTCTGCATGATTTGAGGGTGCAAGATTGTCGCCAATATCATGAAGTAAAGCACAAACAACATACTCCTCATCCCTGCCGTCTCTGTGGGCACGAGTAGCTGTTTGAATTGAATGAGTTAATCTATCTACCGCAAAACCACCGTAATCATTACCAAGCATCATTAGATGATTTAAGATTTTTCCAGGAAGATCAGCAGCTTCATTAATATTTGATTCAGCAATTATTGACCAATCCTCAGGGGTACCATCAGTCATTTTAGTGAATTTTGCTTTTAACTCTGCCATGTTAAAAGTATAACAAAAAAATTTATACTAGTTTGTTTGTAGCAGTTGAGGTGGCTATAAGGTTTCCATTTTGAAACATCTCTGCTTTGGTAAAAGCTATAGACTTTCCTTGTTTAATAATTTTACTAATTGCCAGAACTTCTGAATCCGGTACGCATGGAAGTAAAAAAGTAGTTGTCATGTCTAATGTAAGCGGTATTTTTTTACCTTGAGTAAGGTATATCAAAAATTGTGCCATAGCAGAGTCAAGCATCCCTGCAACAAATCCACCTTGTACGATTGTGTCATTGGAATGTGTTAAATCAGTATTAGGAACAAAAACACACGTATATTCAGAACCTTCATCACTTAAAAAAGCTTCTTTAAAACCAAGTATTTTTAAAAATGGAGGTGCTTCTCTAAATATTTCTTCTATTTTTTTGCTCATAATAAATGGCGGAGGGAGTGGGATTCGAACCCACGGTGCCGATGAAGGCACGACGGTTTTCAAGACCGTTACAATAAACCAGACTCTGCCATCCCTCCTATGTCTGAAGTAGCTATTCTATAGGGTTTATTCCAATAATCAACAATTAATTAGATTAGAAAAAAATAGCTTAAAGTGGATATGTGGTGCTAAGGAATGGGGTTAGCTTAATATGCATGGGAGTATTAAAACTAAATCTTAGCACCACACCTTTTGTAATTAACTATTCCTATCTTGGTATCTTTGAAGAAGTCTTTCCCTCATTTCATTACGCTGCACTTCAAGCATTTCTTTAAACTTAGCAATCTGATCCTTGTTCATAAATTCTTCAAGATCATCTATAACGGCTTTATTAATTTTATCCATATCCTTTTTAAACTTACGCAGTTGTCGTATATCAATATTTTGAGCGTTTGAGCGAGATTCACGATTAATACCATGTTTATTCATGGTATCCATTCGTTTTTTTAAATAATCTAAAAAGATTGGTTTAAATTGATCAGTTTGCTCATCAGTTAAATTTAATTGAGTTTGGATTCTTAAAAAACCATCATTATATTTACTATCATCTGATGATTCTAAATTAATCATAAATATTATAAGTGCGATGGAGGTGATAAGTTTTCTGTATGACATAGCTATGCTCATCATTAGTAAAGATCTACTTTAAAGAATAAACTTGGTGTAAATCCTCGATATGTTATTTCTGTCTCAAGAATCTCACCCTCTAAAATTTCATATTCAGTGTACCACTGATTTTTTCTATCATATACATTGAAAATTGATATACCCATCTGTCCATTTAGACCCCTTCTTTCAAAGTTATAAGTAGCTGAAAAATCAAGACGATGATATGCATCATAACGTTCGGTATTCTTCTCTCCTACTTCATATGTAGCAGGGAAGGTGTCATCTGCAACGCCCAGTACTTCTGTATAAGGTCTACCTGTGGCATAAATAAATGTAGATGAAATATCCCAATTTCCTAACTTATACATCATCACAGTCTTTAGTTCGTGTGTTGAGTCTTGATCTGCAAAATAAGTTTCATCAGAAACTGTTGGAAAATCATATATAACTTCGCTATAGGTATATCCAGTCCAACCCGTAAATTGTCCAATATTTTTTTGTAAAAATAACTCAACTCCTGAAGCGGTTCCAGATCCAGTGTGGAATTCTTGTTCTAAAGTTAGAATCAAGCCTGTCCCTTCTTCGTTTTGTATAGGTCTGGTCTGTTGGGTAAATTCAGATAGTCCTTCATAATCTTTGTGGAATAGCTCGATATTAAAATCATAGTCACCCATATAATAAGTTCCACCCAGAATAAAATGACTTGCTTTGCTAACAGGTATAGTTTCTTCATCGGCTAGAGTCCAGAAATTACGAGGCCCCTCTTCAATACTTTGCCTAGCTACACTTAAAGCAAATTGATGATAGTCACCAAAAGCTGTTCTTAGTTGGATTGATTCATTTAAATCATATGTTAGAGATAATCTAGGTTCAGTGTAAATCTCGTCACTTATATCATAATGACTAACCCTAACACCAGGAATAATTGTTAAGTCATCAATAGCAATCTCATCTTCAAGATAGATTGTGGAGGTATTGGCTTCATTGAAACTTTCTAAAACAATTTCATCATTTTGTATAAGAGAGAAATCTATATTTTGTTGAGTAAATTGCAAACCAAAACTAAGTGTATTCCATTGGTTTAAGTAAAAATCATTTTCTATTTTTATAGTAAGATCGTCTAATTCATTATCTTCATTGCTGCTTGATTGACCAGTTGTAGGATCATCTGTTGTTTCTTCAAAAACAACTTGAGTATCAATCTGACGATCCCTGTAACTAAAATATTCAGATGCTGATAAAACAAAATTAGTGTATAGCCTATCATTCCATTGATGAGAATATTTGGTGCTTACACCTGTATTGCCCCACTCACTAAGATCAATAGTATCAACTGCAAAACTAATTTCTTCTTCACAATATGTTCCTCCAAAAGGACCATTTCCATTAAATAATTCACATAATCGATCTAAATTAGCATTCCCATCTATATTCCGAGAGTTATCAAGCTCGTCTGCACCATTATAAAAACTAATTGATAATTTATTATCATTTTTGAATCTATATGTTAGCTTTGCATTCAAATCATAAAAATAAGACTCTGGTTCTATTGAAAATCTTCCTAATGCAAATTGACCTGGAGTTGAAGTTCCTGATTGAGCATTCTGATTCTCGCCAGTAACTGATTCAAGAATGTCGTTATATAAATCACTTTGGTAGGATTTACGTCCAGTTAATATAAATGAACCTGCACCGTCAGCAAATGGTTGCTCAATAACTGCATTAGTACTTAACAAACTGACACTAGCTCCAACGCCAAATTGTTCGGTGTTTCCATCCTTACCTGTAATATCAACTACACTGGACATACGCCCGCCATATTTTGCTCCAAAGCCACCTTTGTATAGTTGAACATCTTTTATAGCATTATTATTAAATGCACTAAAAAACCCAAATACATGATCAACATGGTAAACAGTAAAATCATCAAATAGAACCAAATTCTGATCAATTGTGCCGCCTCTAACTACAAGACCTGATGAACTTTCATTTGAACCAGAAACACCCGGCAACAATTGCATAGTTCGAAAAATATCTTGCTCTCCAAGATTTGGCAATGAACGAGTAAGATCAGGTGATAATGAAAAATGACTTACTCCAGACTGTTGCATCATATTAGAAGTAGCGCCCCCCATAACAACCACCTCTTCAACAAAGTCATCTTTATCAATTTTAAGTAAATTAATGTCTAATCTCTCGGTATGCTGATAAATTTTAATTTGTTTAGATTCGTATCCTAGTTTATTTATAATAAGCGTTGAATCCACTGGAATATTTAATATAGTGAATGAGCCATCCTGGTTAGCTGTAGCAACACGATTGGTGTTTTTAACACTAATCTTAGCGTAAGGTAATGATTCACCATTATCTATATCACTAATTTTTCCACTTACTACTGGCACAATGTTGTTTGCTGAAAGGGATCCTGCAAAGACAAGAACTGCAAATAATAATGCTAGCTTTGATTTTATATTAATCATAATTTTTCCTTATAAGGTTTTAATAGAGGCATGTTAGTAAATTATTCTTCTTGTATCTTTTAAGAATTGTTAAGGGCTACTCAAGAATAGTTATATCCTTTTT
>Ga0233451_10000610_pt1 | contig 36033 bp, 39 predicted proteins | sample 011ome_29_FD_183052 | JGI IMG/M metagenome (GOLD analysis project Ga0233451, IMG submission 183052) | Coastal salt marsh microbial communities from the Groves Creek Marsh, Skidaway Island, Georgia - 011504CT (spades assembly) | ecosystem: Environmental > Aquatic > Marine > Intertidal zone >... | reverse complement strand
CTTAACTCGATCACTAGTTATATCAAACGCCAAGTATTGATTAAACCTCAACACATAACTCATCGACTTTTCAGACTCTGGCAGATAGTTGTTCTTTACTATACATAGATGCCTAAGTGACTCGTCACTATCATCCTGTGTTAGCATCAGAACACTCCTCATCTTAGCTTCAAATCCTTGAGATCCCAGTATGCTATTCTTGTTTGGCACCATACCAGCAGAAGCCTTTTTGGTGTGATGTAAGAATACAACTGTAACTCCAAACTCATTGGCTATGTTGTTATACATATTGAGAAAGGATCTAACCTCATTAGAGTTATTCATAGAGCCTGTGAAAAGATCTGCATAAGAGTCTATGATTATAAGGTCAACACAATTCGTGCTTACTACTTCCCTCAGGTTTTTAATAATGCCTTCGGTGTTGTAAACATACTTGAGTTTTGATAATCTATCATCCTTTGCAATCTCTTCACCAAAATACTTGTTCAGCCAAACAGAGGTTGCCATTTCACCATCCTCAGTGCTCACGTAGATAACATTTCTACAGGACTTTTTCAGTTTGAATCCCAAGAAATGGTCGTCACCATATACTAAAGAGAGTGCAAGCTGCCTAAGAAGCGAACTCTTTCCTGTGTCACTTTCCCCTACAAGGGCACACAAAGTGCCCTGAGGGATAAGCTTATCGACTAAAAACTCAATACTATCATAGTCTTTGTTTTTAATCTCGTCTGCTCCAATGAAAAGCTTCTTGAGACTTCCTTCAATCTGAAAAGGGAGGTCTATCATTTTCTTCTTTTTGTTATTTTCCTCCATGACTTCCAAATTTTAGGTTATCTGCTTCATCCAGAATTTCTTTTTTTGAAATTCTTCTCTTCTCCTTAACCCACTGATCAAGTTCTTCTCTAAAGAAGTAGATTTTAAGTTCTTCAAATGGAAATTTATCGTAACCTTTCAAATTTAATATTGAGTTAACATTATTATTTGTATTTTAAAATGCGATTCGTAGTTAACCTTAACTATAAACCAATTTGTTTTTTTTAAACCGCTGTTTTTTAATGGCGGTTTTTTAGTTTCCTCTAACATTTGTATCTACAACTAAAGATTATTATATTTGCATACATTTCACTGAAAAATGAATTGGTTTATGGTTAATATGAGGGATGCTCTTTACAAGTGTCCCTTTTTTATTTCAAACAACTTATTAAATCCGTAGTGTTCATTTAGGTGTATAGAACTAATCCTTTGAATGCTATCATTCCTATCTGTATTCCAAGCTACCTCTCCTATAAATCCGTACTTGTCTTTACTCACTTTCTGTTCAAGAATGTGAATCCAATCGTATTTAGGTTTAATAGTGTATAATGTTTCCATCGTATTCTACTGAATCTATTTTACCATTAATGTAGAAGTACTCTACTCCTGCTTTATCTATATATGTGGCAAACAATCCAAATGGGTCACAGCTTCTTATTATGGCTGCTTTGTGGCTCTTTGAATAAATAACATTCTCTTGGGTTTTAAGCCAATCCTTTGTCTCCTGAATAGTTTCCGATTCTCAGTTTTCTGTATATACTTTAAAATTTTAAGCACAAGGTGTTTGCAATATTGAGGATTCACTAAAACTTTGCGATTTATTTAATATATTCAGAAACAACGAATAAATCAATTAAATATGAGTAAATGGCAATCTTCGGAACTTCCTACTCCTATAGTTGGCCTTGAAAAGCAAAATATTCCTCATTTTGAAACCCCGCTCCTTTTAAAACCAAGTATTCTTCTAAAGTCTGATCCATAGCCTCTACAGTGATTTCTACAGCTTTACTTTTTAAAACCTTAATTATCAATTGTTTCGACTGCTTATTTTCTCTGTTTTCTGCCTCTAATTTTACAACAGTATCATCTTTTATCAATATTTCCATTTCATCGGAATGTTCTAGTTCTTCCTTGCTGTTTTCAAACGAGACTCGATGAGCGTTTTCAACCTCCCACTTTATTTTAACATATTTATTTTTTTCAACAAATGTTTTTTCCGCTTCCAACTTAATGAAAATATCACCGGTTATAAGCTTTATTTCGTTTGAACTCAATCGAAAATTATCAAAAAGATTATTTAAATATTTTATTTTCTCTTCTGTGGATTCACCCACATAATGATCTGACTTATTAATCACAAAAGTTTTGTCCAATATCATAAAATGAACACCGTTCTGATATAGGTCGTGATTTTCATTCCAATATACGGAACCACCCGACTGAACAATTCTATTAAAGAGGTTAACCATCCGCAATGATTTTTTTTGGTTTAGCGAAGATATCACTATATCAATGGTCTTCTCTTTAGGTAAAAGCTCAATAATTTCGTTTGAGAGAGCTAATAAATCAAATTCGGTAATGAATAATTGAACAGAATGATTACACTTAAAAATATTTTTTTTAAGCTCATAAACAAAGTCACTTGCAGTAAAGATTTTATAGAAAAGGAATATTTTTATTTAAAATAGTAGAACTATCAATGATATTTAAACACAATGACAACTATTTCTAAAAACTAAAATAATTTGATAAAATTTAAGTGACATTTAGAAAATAATCAAATTTGGCTCTATGAAATGAAAAAGCAATAAAAAATCACCTTTGGTAAACAATTCAAAGGTTTATCTATTTATAAAGCCAGAGTGTCATCGATTAAAAATCGCGATATGAACCACTTAAGAACGCATTCGCTTCTTCTTCTTTAAACAAGGCCTTCTTACTATCCCAATGAAGGGTCTTATTCGGAAATCGTCCAGCGATAACTCCAAGTAAAATAGTCTCAGTTAGTCGTGCTGAATATGAAAAAGGTGCAGAAACCTCATCTTTACCCAGACATGCGTCTACAAATTGATGATAGTGTTTGGGCGCATCTCTTTCGTAATCGTTCTTAGTAGTGCCTAACGAACCGTTAGGATCGTATTTAGAGACGTCAATTTCCCTGTATTCACCATCAACTATATGCCTAGGAAGTTCCATGAAATGGGGCAATAACAATCGGCCTTTTTCACCTATGAACATCGCTCCTTGCAAGGGTAATTCATCTCTATTTGGAAGTTTTAACTCTTTATTTTTTGAGGGTGCTCCAGGACCGTCTGACCATATCCAAGTTAAAGTTTCGGCAGTATATTTCGTTCCAGGAAAAGTGTAGGTTACTTTGTTGTTTTCAGGAAATCCAAAACCATTGGGTTTTCTGCATTTATTTTGGATAGTCATGGGCACATCAAGCGCAAGAGCATTGTAAGGGGTATCAAAAATATGAACTCCCATATCTCCTAGGGTTCCACAGCCGTAATCCACTAATTTTCTCCAATTTCCTGGGTGATACACTTTTTCCTTAAAAGGTCTTTCAGGAGAAGTTCCAAGCCATAGGTTCCAATCTAAATTACTTGGTACCGGGTCCTGACCCTTGGGAATAGGCCCATCATATCCCCAATTTTTGGGTGACCATGCATGCACTTTGTGAACTTTACCTATAATTCCTGATTGAATTAATAGTGTAGCCAGTTTATAATCATAAAAAGAATGAACTTGGATACCCATTTGGGTAATAATATTTTTCTTTTCGGCAATCTGACGCATGGCACGAGCTTCAGAAACGTAATGAGTTAAAGGTTTTTGGCAATATACCGGCTTGCTCATTTCCATAGCCATAAGAGAAGCTGGTGCATGAGTATGGTCTGGTGTAGAGACAACCACGGCATCTATTTCATTAGCCATCTGACTCAATAAATCTCGATAATCTGTAAATGTTTTTGCATTGGGGTGAAGTTTAAGTGCAGCATCTAAATTGTTTTGATCAATATCACATAATGCTACCACATCAACTGCTTCATGAGAGGCAATCGATGCCAGGTCAGCTGCTCCCATTCCTCCAACACCGATGTGGGCTGTTCTTAAACGATCCTCGCCTTTAGTCAATGCAAAAATTGATGAAGGCAGTAAAGCCGTACTTGCCAGGGCTGCTGAAGTTTTTATAAAATCTCTTTTTTTCATTCTTGTGTTTTATTAATTTTAAAATCGTTTTAATGGGTCAGCTGCTAAAAATGTCCTAAAAATCAAATTCCATCTAAGGTAATAAGAAAAAATTAGCATAAAAATTCTAACACAAAAAAACCTACATTATGCTGACCATAAATAAAAAATTTCGAAATGGGTAAAATTTTAATTTAAATTTTTTATATATTAAGGTCTAATCAATATATTTGAATATAAACTTACACGAAATGAAAACAATCAAATCTTTATTTACGATAGCCGCAACAGTAATTTCCATTTTCGCTTCTCAAGCTCAGACTAGTGAAAATCCTTGGGCAATAGCTGTTGGTGCTGACCTGATTAACCTACAGGGCGAAAACGTTGATTCAAAACTCAAATTTGGTGCACCGGCTCTCAGTCTGTCACGCTACATTGGATCTGGCTTTTCTATTGGTGCAAAGTATGCCATGGGCAATGCTGAAAACAATGGTGTGGACTTAGACTACCGTTCACTCGATGGAGTATTAAAATACAATTTAACAGAAGGTGATATACTCCCTTATCTGTTTGCCGGATATGGAATGAGTAAATTTGGCGAAGATGACAATAAAGACGCCATCTTTCCTTCAACCGAATCTGGTAGAACAATATCTGGTGGTATTGGTGTTAATTTTTATCTAGATGATAATTTTGCTATTAATGTAAGTACATCTTACAGAGGTACTACTGAAGAAGACACTTACAACCACCTTCAGCACATAATAGGTTTAAGCTACAACTTTGGCGCTGGTGATGCAGACAAAGATGGAGTGCCTGACGAAAAAGATACTTGTCCAGATGTTCCTGGATTAAAAGAATTTGATGGATGTCCTGACACGGATGGAGATGGTATTCCTGATAATACTGACAGATGTCCTGAAGAAGCTGGCACAGAGGCTCTTCAAGGTTGTCCTGATAGGGATGGTGATGGTGTAGCTGACGTCGACGACGCTTGTCCAGATGAAGCTGGTTCAGCAGCAATGAATGGCTGTCCAGACAGTGATGGAGATGGTGTTGCAGATAATGTTGACCGTTGTCAACAAGAAGCTGGTGATCCTGAAAATGCTGGATGCCCATGGGCCGATAGAGACGGAGATGGTGTTCCAGATAAAGACGATCAATGTCCAGATGAAGAAGGTAGTGTTGCCAACAATGGATGCCCAGATCAGCCAACTGCTTTGATTGAATTCATCAACAGTGATCAAAATCGTTTCCTTTTTTCTGTTAGCAGTAGCAAATTAAGTGCTGAAAACAGGGCTACTTTGGAATCGCTTAAAGCATTACTTTTAGAATATCCTAACGTAACCATTAAGGCTGAAGGACACGCCTCTAGTGATGGAAGTTCTGCCTATAACCAAAAGCTTTCGGAACAACGTGCTGCTGCTCTTAAAGATCATCTGGTTTCAATCGGAGTAGATGCTAACAGAATCGACACTATAGGTTACGGTGAAACTAAACCAATAGAAGACAACAATACTGTTAGTGGTAGAAAAAACAATCGAAGAGTGGAAATCAACAGAAGCGCTCAATTGAAAATTAATTAATATTAAACTTAGTATCAAAATTTAAGCCTCCCTTTTGGGAGGTTTTTTTTTAAATTAGCTTAAAATCAGAAGAAATGAAAAGATTACGATTACTACCCTTGCTCTTTATAGTTATTGGCATCCATGCCCAAGACAGAAAAATACCTGTAGATACCATAGTGACTACAAATCACACCACCAAAATAAAAGGTGAAACTGTAAACTATCAGGCTCAAACAGGAACTCAACCTGTTTGGAATACTGAGGGAAAACCCATAGCAACATTATTTTATACTTATTACAAAAGAACGGATGTAAAAAATGGTACTGAGAGACCCTTAATATTTTCATTTAATGGGGGTCCGGGATCTGCTTCTGTATGGATGCACTTGGCCTATACAGGACCAAGAATTCTTAAAATTGACGATGAAGGATACCCCGTTCAGCCCTATGGCTATAAAAGTAATCCCAATTCAATATTAGATGTAGCGGATATCGTTTTTATCAATCCCGTTAACACAGGCTACTCAAGGATGCTAGAAGTTGATGGCAAAATGCCTAATCGAGATCAATTTTTTGGAATTAACGAAGACATTGCCTATCTGTCAGATTGGCTCACCACCTTTGTCAGTAGAAAAGAGCGTTGGGAATCTCCTAAATACTTAATTGGTGAGAGCTATGGAGGTACACGTGTCATGGGTTTATCAGCAGCTTTACAAGAATCCCAATGGATGTATCTCAACGGAGTCATAATGGTATCACCAGCAGACTATAAAGTAATTAGTGTTGGAGGACCCGTATCTTCTGCTATGAATTTACCTTATTACGCAGCAGCTGCATGGTTTCATAAAAAATTGCCCTCTAGATTACAACAAAAAGATTTGACTGAGATGTTACCAGAAGTAGAGGACTTTACTATCAACAAACTAATTCCTGCAATTGCAAAAGGAGGGTTTATCGCTCAAGACGAAAAAATGGAAGTTGCAAACAAAATGTCTGAATATTCTGGACTTTCACTTGAATCCATACTTCAAAACAATTTAGACATACCGACTCGTTTTTTTTGGAAAGATTTGTTGCGTGACCAAGGTTTGACCATTGGAAGATTGGATTCGCGATATTTGGGTATCGACAGAAAAGATGCTGGAATGGGGCCTGATTACAGTGCTGAACTCACTTCCTGGTTACATTCATTTACTCCTGCAGTAAATCACTATATCCGAAAAGAGCTCAAGTTCAATACAGATATCCGATACAATATGTTTGGACCTGTTCGTCCATGGAATAATGACAACGACAATACCAGAGAAGACTTGCGTAGAGCCATGGCTGAAAACCCATATTTAAAAGTACTTTTTCAATCGGGATATTACGATGGTGCAACAACATACTTCAATGCTAAATACACTATGTGGCAAGTGGATCCAAGTGGAAAAATGAAAGATCGTTTTTACTTTAAGGGATACCGAAGTGGTCACATGATGTACCTAAGAAATGAAGACCTCATTAAGGCAAATGAAGATATTAGAACCTTTATAGAAGCTACTGCCTCTAAGGGTAAAGCAGCAAAATACTAGACATCACAACGGCGAACAGCGTTAGCTAAGGATTTAAGTCCCTTTTCGGTTTTGTCATTAGGGATGAATTCCTGTGCGACGTATCCTTTAAATCCAGCCTCTACGATAGCTTCCATAATTGCTGGATAAAAAAGTTCCTGAGACTCGTCTATTTCGTTTCTCCCTGGTACCCCTGCTGTGTGAAAGTGACCGTAATACTTTTTATTATCCCGAATTGTTCTAATTACGTCACCTTCCATAATTTGCATATGATAAATGTCGTATAACAATTTAAAATTATTAGAGTCGAGGGCTTCGCAAAGCGACACTCCCCAAGGTGAATTATCACACATATAATCTGCGTGATCTACCTTGGAGTTTAATAACTCCATATGCAATACAACTCCGTGCTCCTCAGCTAGTGGAATAATTTCTTTTAACCCCTTTACACAATTTTGCAAACCGATTTGGTCGTCTATCCCCCTTCTATTTCCACTAAAGCAAATCAGATTGGTCCATCCTGCCTCAGCAACCATCGGAATAAAGCGTTTATAGTGCATGATCAAATCCTTATGAAATTGAGGGTCACACCAACCATTACTTAAATTTCTTGTAGATTTTCCTTCCAAGTCACCATAACACATGGTGGAAGTTAAATTGTATTTTTTGAGAGTATCCCAACCTTCCGCACCAATTAAATCTATTCCAACCAAGCCCATTTTTTGAGCCTCTTGAGCCAAAGTATCTAATGGAATATTACTAAAACACCACTGACATACAGAGTGATTGATATTTCCTTTTAAAGGAGCTAGTGCTTCTTTATCATTTATTAGATCCACTTTTGGCATTGCTAGTGCTCCAGAGCCCAAAGCCATGGTTTTGATTGCATTTCTTCTGTTAATATTGCTTTTTGATTTCATATTTAAAGTCTATAGATTCCAATTTAAATAAAATTATCCAATCAGTGGTTTATACGCTTCTCCCATTCCCATGCACTTAGGAGGGCTTCTTCTAGAGTATAACGGGCCTTCCATCCAATTTTTTGCTCAATTTTACTGGCATCAGCATAAGCTGCAATAGTGTCCCCTGGCCTCGGATCTGAGAGTTCGTAGGGTACATTTTTTCCAGTTGCGTTTTCAAACGCTCGAATAAGTTCCAAAACACTTACCCCATTGCCAGTACCAACATTGTAAACTTCACAGGCTTCCGAATTTTGCTTTTTGAGCAGGTAATTTAAACTCTCTACATGCGCCTCGGCTAGGTCTACCACATGAATATAATCACGGATGCATGTTCCATCCGCAGTATCGTATTTTGAACCAAACACTTTCAGTATTGGACGGATCCCACGAACTGTTTGAGTAAGAAAGGGAACCAAATTCTGTGGGATTCCTATGGGGTACTCCCCGATTTTAGCAGATGAATGTGCACCAATGGGATTAAAATAGCGGAGTAAAATGGCATTGAATTTAGGATAAGCTTTACAACAATCTTCAATGATTCGCTCTCCTATCCGTTTGGTGCTTCCATAAGGAGAAGTTGCTTCTTTTAATGGCTCGTCTTCTCGAATTGGCAAGGTTTCAGACTGTCCATATACTGTACATGAGGAACTAAATATCAGAGGAATGGCCTTTGAAGTAGCATGCTTCAAAAGCAGCTGTAATCCACCAAGATTATTATCGTAATAACGCAGTGGTTCAGACACACTTTCACTCACAGATTTATAAGCAGCAAAATGAATGATTCCTGCACAATCTGAAAAATCGTCAAACAATTGATTCATTTCCGATGCATCACTTACATCCATTTGCCTGAAAACTGGAGTTTTACCAGTAATGGATTGAATGCCGTCTAAAACTTGAATTCTGGAATTTTCAAGGTTATCTACAATGATTACTTCCATCCCATTTTGCAATAGCACAGTGGCCACATGAGATCCGATGTATCCTAACCCTCCAGTAATAAGTATTTTCAAAAAGCTCTATTTTATGTCAATTCCCATCCCTTTCTGTAGTCTCTACCTACAAATTGGTTTGCTGCTTCAAGATTTTTTATTTTCATTGCCTCTCCATCCCACAACAGCTTTTTTCTACCCACAAATTGTGGTCGCCTTTCAGTACCCTCTTTCAGCATATAACTTCTAATGGCAATATTACCCATCAATACAGTTTCTGTAAGGGGTCCAGAATAATCAAATGAAGAGGTCAGTGATTGGTGTTCTGAACTATTAAACCCAGCTTTACAGGCATCGACCCACTGACGTTGATGTCCAAACTCAGGTTCATCAATTTTAACTCTTTCTGGAATAATAACAGGTTCGTCCTTGAGGTACATTTTGGGATCTGATCCATAAGCATCACAAATAATTACCCCTTTTTCTCCAATCATTAGTACTCCATTTGCTTCTATAGGAACATCAGCAGGGAGTAATTCTGGATGAAAAGGTTTAATTCCTCCATCGGACCAGGTCATCTGTAAAGGAGTGTCATTTTTCGCTGTAGCCTCAAAATGCAAAGAGACGGCAGAAGAAGGGGGACATCCTTCTGGGAAATAATTTGCCGTCCACATCTTTTCATAAACACTTCCAACGCTACATTCAACATCAGTTGGATACTTGAGGCCTAAAGCTTTAAAGGGTATGTCGATCAGATGACATCCCATATCTCCTAAAGCACCCGTTCCAAAATTCCACCATCCTCTCCAATTGAAAGGATGCATATCTGGAATAAAGTCAGACTGCGGAGCAGGTCCAAGCCACTGATCCCAATTAAACGAATCAGGCTTAGCAGTTGCATCAGGTGAAGGCATTTTTCCTCCCTGGGGCCAAACAGGTCGATTGGTCCAAACTTCTACTTTTGAAATTTTACCTATACGATTATCCTCAATCCACTTTTGAATTTGTAATTGATCAGGATTTGAAGCCCCTTGATTCCCCATCTGACTTACAATTTTTTTATCTCTAGCCATTTCTGTCAACAGACGAGCTTCGTAAATGTTGTGTGTCAACGGCTTTTGAACATATACATGTATCCCCCGCTCCATAGCGTATACTGCGGCAGCAGCATGGGTGTGGTCTGGTGTTGATATAGTTACAGCATCTATGTCTTTCTGTTTATCCAACATTTTTTTGAAATTGTCGTAGAACTTAGCATCGACAAACTTTTTTGTCGATCTAGAAATTCCATTTCCACCGGAAGAATCAACATCACATAAAGCTACTACTCGCTCTCTTCCGTCTACAGAAGCATTTCTGATATCGCTTGATCCTTTTCCTCCAGCACCAATCGCAGCAAGCCCTAGTTGATCACTCGGTGAGGTATAACCTACACCTCCTAACACATGACGAGGAACTATAAAAATACTGGATGCAGCAATTGAATTTTTAACAAAATCTCTGCGCTTGATTTGATTTGAGGAAACTTTTTTTGAAGACATCTTTAATTTTTTTGTTTGCAACCGAAATGTACAAAAAAACTAAAAGCGACCCCCTCAAGGGGTTAAAAAAACCCCCTGCCAATTTTCCTTTGCCAGGAATCTAGCGCGTAAATGATTTGGACGTTTTAATTTTAAATACTCCATTTGAAGCGCTTCAAATGTAAGGGCTGTAAAATGACCTTTGTCATAATTATATTCAACTTGATCGGGTCCCGCTATTGGCGTTCCAGGACCCAGAGAACTGCTGTAATCCTTTTTCATTGGCTCAGGTAATTCGGTATAATTTTTCTCTGAAGTTTTACTGTCAATCAAGCTTGCCTTGATTACCAATTGGAGTAATTGATTGGAATCATAAAAAAGAAATTCTGCTCTAGGATCATTTAAAAGTTCTTTAACCTTATTTGAACGGCTATCGGTATAAATAGTAAGTGTAAATTGATCTGGATTAAAACCCCTTAAAACCACCGTTCTAGAGTGGGGACTTCCATCCTCACCTATCGTGGTCATTGTAAAATACCGAAATGAGTGCTTTTTGTGCTTTAGTGCACTTGCTAGCTGCTTTTTTGAATCATTTAAAAGGTTGCTGAGCATTAAAGTGAATTTTGTTTAAACCAAGTTTTTGTTCGCAAGACTGCATTTTGTTCAATATCTGCCCAAAAGAGGTTGATGTCTGCAAAGTGATAATTTTTTACAAAAGACAGTAAAAAGCGCTTCGGTATTTTAGGAACACTGGACCATAGCATACCGTCTATAACTTCAACAGTAAGGCTTTGAGGATATATTTTCTTATCGGAATTTAAAACTCCTAGGTGTTGCGCCTCATCCGATTGTTTTTCTTCATTCCATGTTATTGGATTTGTTGTTACCCCACCTTTATACCACTGTTCATATCGCTTTGGGAGTTTGTTTTTTTTATAGGTATTCCAACTTACAAATCCACCCGTCGCTTCAGGAGTTTCGAGCTCCTTTATTTTTTTAAACATTGAGTTTTGAATTTTAACACCGACCAAATAAGCTGCAATTAACTTAGTCTGTAGGGGTTTGTTGTCAAAAAATTCTTGAATCAGTTTTTTTGCATGCAGCGATCCCTGACTGTGTGAAGCAATAATGATTGGCTTTTCATTGTTAAAGTGCTTTAAATAATATTCAAAAGCCCTTTTAACATCTTGATAAGCCAATAGCCCTGCAGCTTGTCCTTGAGTTGCATAGGGCTCTACAAAAATTCTATAATGTGCTTGCCTGTAAAAAGGCATGTACAAATTCGCTGCCTTACACCAAGCTGATGCTTGCATTGCAGCAGATTTTTCTATAACCTCATTGCGTATGTCTGTATTGGTATAATCTGCATTCCAACTGCTGTTTTTATTATCGGTAAACAAAGTAGGATAAATAAAAAATACATCTGCTTTTTTAGTATTGCTTTCATCCATAAAGTCCTCGAGTATTGGAGGAACTTGATCAGGCAATACTGCCCAGTTTTTGTCTAAACTGTAATCTGGTGTGGGCGGAGCAGTTTCAACGTTAAAATCAGAGGTCTGATACATCGGTTTGCAAGAAATAATCAATAGAAATCCTAAAAGAAGTGTAGTGCTCTTTTTCAAGACTTTTTATGGTAAAGGTAAGCATTGTTGAATAAAATAAATTTTGTTGATCAACAATCAATAATTTTTCCCCTTTTAGTTTTAAAAAAAGAATAATTACTTTTACCTAAACAAATATCACAATGAAAAGAATCTTATTTACCGCAGGCTTATCTCTTCTATTAGCAATTGGCTGCCAAAATAACCCAAAAAAAGACAAAGAAACACCTAAAACAGTTGAAGTTAAAGTTGAAAAAACAGATTCACTTACAAAGGCTACTGTGATTACTAAAAGAACTGAAAACGGTCAAGTTTCAGAAGAAATTCAGGTTTTTGAAGGAACCCACGAGGAAGTGATGGAAAAAGTATCGCTGCTTACCGAAGATTCTAAATCCGAAGCTGAAATTGTTCGTAAAACAGTCAAAAAAGTTCAATTTCAACTGGATCCTAAAAGTGGAAGTTCTACTCAAGGGAAAGTTACTTTAACTGAAGAGGATGGAAAAGTTACCTTTGAAGCAAATATTAGCGGTCTAAATGAAGGCGTACATGCCATTCACATTCACCAAAAGGCAGATTGTTCTTCAGACGACGGTAAATCAAGTGGTGGTCATTGGAACCCTACTTTTGAAGATCATGGTGCATGGGGTTCAGAAACTGGATTTCACAGAGGAGATATAGGAAACTTTGACGCTGATTCTTCAGGCAGTGGTACAGTGGTGTTTTCAACAGACCTTTGGTGCTTAGACTGTGACGATCCAGTAAAAAATGTTATGGGCAAGGCGGTAATTGTCCACCAAGGAGAGGATGATTTAGTTTCTCAACCCTCTGGAGCTGCAGGAGCGAGGATAAGCTGTGCAGGTATTATTTATTGATCAGGGATTTCCCATTTTCTAAATTGATTTAACTTTTCTTGAACTTCCAACTCATCTTTTGAAATAACTTTAAGGAAAGAAGGGTGTTGCTCTATAGCATATTGTATCTGTTCCAGTATGCTGTCCACCGAATCGTTATCGTAATCAATTTTTAGGGGCTCTTTAATAATCATGGATTGAAGAATTCCCTTTTTTTTAATCATCAAGCCTTTCTTGTCAAATGAACGCCTAAAACCATCTATAACAATGGGGATGACTACGGGTTTATATCTTTTGATGATGTGTGCTGTTCCCTTTCTAACAGGCTTAAAAGGCTTCGTTGTTCCCTGTGGAAATGTAATTACCCAACCGTCATCTAAGGCAGTACCTATGTTGGTAATGTCACTCATTTTAACTTGACGGTTGATTTCCTGTCCATTTTCCCTCCATGTTCGTTCGATTGAGACCGAACCTGCGTAGGCCATAATTCTTGGAAGTAAACCTGCCCGCATGGTCTCCTTTGCTGCCACATAGTACATATTTAGTTTGGGGTTCCACAGATAGCCAACGTTTTTGATGCTGTCTATCCTCCCGCTTAAACTGGCGTTAAAGACGTGAAACATGGCTACCACATCAGCAAAATAGGTTTGGTGATTTGAGATAAATAATACGTTTTTCTCAGGTAAATTTTTGATTATCTCTGAACCCTCAATATGCAACTGATTAAATCCGCGGTATCTTCTGTGTGTCATAAATCCCAGATAGCGGATCAGCCATTTCTTCAGGATAAGATAATGTCCAAAGGGATTTTTTTTAAACATATAAATGTTGACAAAAAAGTATTGATCAAATATAGGATATTATCTATAGGCGACTTTGTAAAAAAATCTTAAATTCAAATAATATCATTGCAGTAGCTCCCCAGATGAGATGCTCATCAAAAACAAAACAGGGAACTGTCATACCTGCAGCTGATCCATATTTTAATTTTCGCTCTACGACATCAAAATCAATCAATTCATTCAGTGGAAGTTGTAAGTGTCTTGACACTTCTCGCTGATCAGGATTAAATGAGGGATAATTAGTTGCTGAAACCACATAAGGATTCACTATAAAGTTACTGGGTTGAATATAAATTGGAGATAGACTCATCAAAGGTTCACTGGGGATTAAGTTGGTGCCTAATTCTTCATTACACTCTCTCAATGCTGTGTCCCAGAGAGAGTTATCAACTTTTTCTTGTTTACCCCCTGGAAAACTAATTTGACCTGAATGAACCCCCTTGTAATCTGCTCTTTTAATCAGGGAAAGGTGCATACTCCCTTTTTTTGGATAGCAAAAAAGTAAAACTCCAGCTTTTTTGGCTCCTTTAAAAGCATTTGGATTTTCATTGAGTAACTTTTTACGATGGGCTGGGACCAATTGATTGAGCATCGATTTTCTCGATAGATCGAAATCTTTTACATTTGAAAAACAATCTGAAAATTTCTGATAATCCATGTCAACAACAAAATTAGTCATTCTGACTTTAGGGCTGTTAATTGTATTTAACCAATGTACTGACTCTAAAAAAAGAACTTCTAAAACTGAGGTTAATACAAAACAAGTTGAAATCAAAAAAGCCAGCAGCAAAAAAGAAGATACAGAAGTTAAGGAAGAAAAGCCGTCAATTGTACTCAATGACCAAAATGCGATTCCTTTCTTTTTTGAGTATCAAAAAGAAAATTCAGAAGATAAAGTCCGTATCTCAACACGCTTTGGAGATATTGATATTCAACTCTATCAAAACACCCCTTATCACAGAGCAAATTTTATATATCTCACAAAAAAAGAATATTTCAACGGAAGTACTTTTCATAGAGTAGTCCCAGGATTTATTATCCAAGGAGGGAATTCTGATCGAAAAGAAACTGCCAAAAAAAGGAGGAAAATTGGAAAATACCTCTTACCTCCTGATACTAGAAAAGGCAACAAGCACCACCGCGGTGTTATTTCTATGCCAAGTAGTGAGATAGAAAATCCGCATAAATTGGCATCTCCTTATGAGTTTTTTATCGTCCAACAAAGCCCTGGTGCTTACCACCTAGATGGATCTTATACCGCATTTGGAAAAGTCATCAAAGGAATGGACGTAGTAGATAAGATAAACCAACAAAAAGTGGACAATCGTGAAGCCCCACTTACAAACATTCACATGGATGTAACCATAATTGAATAAGTTATTCCAATACAAGCTGGTCTGTAAGCATAATACATCCCTTAAAAACTTGTTTTAATAGATTTTTCTTATTATATTTAAAAAAACAATAGGATATGACACTTACTCAATTGAAATACACCTTAGCTGTTGCTGAACAAGGCAATTTTACTTTGGCTGCTGAAAAGTGTTTTGTGACCCAGCCCACCTTGAGTATGCAGGTACAAAAATTAGAAGAAGAACTTGATATTGAGCTGTTTAACAGAAAGGCAAAGCCAATAGCGCTTACTGCCGTTGGAGAAAAAATTATTGCTCAAGCAAAAGTAATACTCGAAGAAGCAAAACGGATGAATGATGTAGTTGCCACTGAACGCGGTGTGGTTGAAGGTCATTTTAAAATTGGTATCATTCCTACCGTTATGCCAACACTTCTCCCTTTATTCCTCAATACTTTTATTAAAAAATTTCCAAAAGTCAATTTAAAAATTGAAGAGCTCAATACAGCGTCGATTGTAGAAGAATTAAGTACTGGAAAACTTGACGCAGGAATAGCAGCCACTCCTCTTGACCATCCTCAACTCATTGAGAAACCTCTTTATTACGAGCCTTTTGTGGGGTATACCCCTAAATCTCATCCTCTTTCTTCCATTAAAAAGTTGGAAGTTGAAGATCTGGAAAAAATGGACATACTCGTGCTTGAAGACGGTCACTGTTTTAGAGAACACGTGCTAAACCTTTGCCAAATTACAAGAAAATCAAAATCATTCGATCTTAAAAGTGGGAGTTTTGAAACCTTGATTAGGCTAGCCAATGAGGGCATGGGTATGACACTACTCCCCTACTTACAAACCAGAGCTTTATCCGAAAAAGACAAAGAAAACCTCAGGTATTTTGAAAGTCCTGAGCCAGCGAGAGAAATCAGCATGATTTACAGTAAAAACTTATTGAAAATTCCAATTATTGAAGCTCTTTCTGAAAACATAGAAGGAGTTCTGAGAGGAGCTATTCAGTTTGAAAACATTAAAGTAATCACCCCAAAATAAGTCCATCAGTATCTGATAAAACGATCATTCTCAATGACTTGCTGTTTTGAACGTATTCCTTAACCCAAGCACTCAATGCGAGTTGGTCTTTTGGACTTAACAATCGATACGCCTTTAGCAGCTCTTTCTTAAATAACTCAGGATCGAAACTTACTTTTTTAAGAATCGCTCTACAATACATCAAATCTCTAGTCATAATCGTCCGATTTTTATTCCTTCTAAGCTAAGCAGAAATTAGAGTTGAAAATGTTGTAAAAAAGTTAAAAAAATAAAATATAGTACTATGTATTGCATAGTTCTATTTTTTATTTATATATTTGCATTGCAAACATGATATAGTTATGAAAATAGAAAACACAACTGCTCAAATGCGAAAAGGAATATTGGAATTCTGCATACTCTCTTTGATTTCTGGTCGTGACTTATACACTTCCGAAATTTTAGAGTCCTTAAAAAAAGGAAAAATGCTCGTAGTCGAAGGCACTGTATATCCGCTTTTGACTCGATTAAAAAATGCAGATTTATTACAATATCGTTGGGAGGAATCTACCTCTGGACCTCCTAGAAAATACTATTCAATCACTCCGGCAGGAGAGGTCTTTTTAACTGAATTACAACAAGCCTGGACCGATCTAAACAAGGCCGTTAAATCAATTACCCAAAACAAAAAATAGTCCCTTATGAATAAGACAGTAAACATCAATTTAGCGAGCACTTTTTTTCATATAGATGAAAGTGCCTATGCCAAGTTAAAAGCGTTTTTAAAAAAACTGGAAAACGGTTTTAAAAATACTGTTGGCAAAGAAGAAATCCTTAAAGATATTGAAGCGCGTATCGCTGAACTGTTTCAAAAAATTAAAACAAATTCAGATTATGTAATTAGCGAGGCAGACGTAGAGAAAATTATAGCTGTACTCGGTCAGCCTGAAGATTTTCTTTCAGAGGAGGAGGAGGAAGAAGTGGAGGAAACAATCCACAAAAAACTTTTTAGAGACCCTGACGATAATTATATCGGTGGTGTTGCCTCTGGTTTAGGTCATTACTTTGGTATTGATACTTCTTGGATTCGTTTAATATGGCTCTAACTCGCAGTATTTTCTGGAGGGACATTTATTTTGATATACTTATTGTTCTGGGTATTAGTTCCAATAGCTAAAACTACCGCCGACAAACTCAGAATGAAGGGCAAGCCCATCAATGTTTCCAATATTGAAAAAAAAATTAAAGAAGAGTTTGATGAAATGTCTTCAAAAATCAAAGACATTGACTACGAGGAAGCTGGAAATTCTTTAAAAAAAAGTCAAGAAATTTTTTTCATTTTTTAGAAGGTCTTCTAAGGGCGATTCCCGGAGTCATACTTAAGCTCTTAGGAATACTGTTCTTGATTATATCCACTTCGATTATCGTTTCCATATTTGTAGCGAGCATCGTCTTATTGGTTTTTGGGATTGTTCTATGGCCATTTCACCTTTTTGACTTTGGACTAATTCCCAATATTATTTGGGGCATCTCAATATTCTTATTTGTATTAATTCCTGTACTGTATCTGTTTTCTCTTGGAATTCGATTTTTAAGAGGGCATTCCAATACCTTTGGGGCAGTGGGTCGCTTTGTGCTTTTTGGTCTTTGGATAGCTTCCATAATTTCTTTTGTTGTACTGGGTGCTGGAGAAATCAGAAGTCATAGTATCACTGCAACCAAAACCGAAATGCATGCCCTTCCAATAAGTAATCTAGATACTTTAACGGTTAGTCTTTATAAGACTGGAAATATTTCCTCAGACTGGGAATTCAAAAAAAACAACCCACTCAACAGGTTGATTGATAGAATTGAAGATGAGCAAGATTTAGTTAAACTTTCCATACAAAGAAGTCCAGAGGCTAATTCAAGTTTAGAAATCAAGGCCTCTGCAAAGGGTTCTAGCCAAGAGAAAGCGCAGGATAATGTTGGAAAATTAGAGTATAAATGGGAGGTGAATAATAAAACACTCTATCTCAATCCCATGGTTACTGGGCAAAATTTAAATGGGTTTCAAACTAAAAAAGTTGAACTCATTTTAAACTTAAGTGAGGGACAGATACTTTCATTAAACACCAACCTCAAAAGCATTTTGAATTATCCTGTAAAAAATAATCAAAGTTACAGCAGCAGAAGAACTGCTGGTTACCTCTGGAAAATGGGAGCTGATGAGCTAGAGTGCTTAAATTGTCCTCAGACAAAATCCAAATTACAACTCCATTATCAAGACACTGAAGGTGAGGAAAAACTTCATCTTAAAGTCGACAAAGATGGAATACAACTTAAAAAAAAATAAAGTTAGAAGAAAGCCAATTTCCTATTTGCTTTAACTTTTTTTAATGTTATATTTGCCCACACTTTTTCGGGGTGTAGCGTAGCCCGGTCATCGCGCCTGCTTTGGGAGCAGGAGGTCGCAGGTTCGAATCCTGCCACCCCGACTTTAGTACTGATCTTTTTATTCGGGATGTGGCGCAGCCTGGTAGCGCACACGCATGGGGTGCGTGGGGTCGCAGGTTCAAATCCTGTCATCCCGACTTTTTCTTAAAATTTATCGCTTATGTACTCTAAAAACAATCAAATCTATATTGACTGTTGCTGTTTATGTATTACAAAGGTGTTAATAAGCGAATTATAATCTCAAAATTTAGTAAGTTCGTAAAAACGAATTTGGACTAATTAAATAAACAATCAATGAAAATCTACAGTTATTACAGTGTAATTTTATTCTTTACTTTATACCTAAGTTGCGCCCAAGACAATCCTCCTTTTATTGAATCCCCAAATGAAATTAACTACAGCTACGAAACTGTAATTGACGGCATTGACATACCATGGGGGTTAGCATTTATCTCAGAAAACGATTTTTTAGTAACAGAAATATCAGGCACGCTTTACAGAGTGGTAAACAGAACAAAAACATCAGTAGAAGGGCTTCCTGAGGTCTATGTTAGAGGGCAAGGGGGGCTACTTGATGTTGCACTTCACCCTGATTATACTAACAACAATACAATCTTTATGACTATAAGCGCCAATACTGAAGGCGATGATGAGGGTGGTAACACAGCATTGTATAGTGCAATACTAGACGGTAATTCTCTTAAGGATGTAAAACTTCTTTACAAAGCAACCCCGAACACTAAAAAGGGTCAGCATTGGGGGTCGCGAATCGTCTTTGACCGAGAAGGATATTTGTATTTTGGAATTGGTGATCGAGGAAATAGAGATGTAAATCCTCAGGATATCAGCCGAGATGGAGGTAAAATTTACCGTTTAAATTTAGATGGAAGTATTCCAAAAGACAATCCTTTTGTAGGTAAAGAAAACGCAAAAGAAGCTGTATTTTCTTATGGTCATAGAAACCCTCAAGGAATGGTTACTCATCCTAAAACGGGCGAAATCTGGGAACACGAGCACGGACCTAAAGGAGGAGATGAAATCAATATCATAAAGCCAGGAATTAATTACGGCTGGCCAACAATAACCTATGGAATTAATTATAGCGGAACACCCATTACTGACAAAACTTCCATGCCCAATATGGCACAGCCTTATTACTACTGGTTCCCTTCTATAGGTCCTAGTGGGATGGCTTTTTCTTCTTCAGGTGTTTATCCCGATTGGACTGATAATTTGTTTGCAGGTTCTCTAAAATTTGAATACTTAGAACGACTAGTCATCGAAAACAACAAAGTGGTGAAGAGAGAAAAGGTACTGGATAAAATTGGTAGAGTGCGAAATGTTGTTGAGGGGCCAGATGGTTATTTATACCTGGGTGTTGAGGGTAAAGGAATTTTAAAAATTGTACACAATAAATGAGACTTTTGATTGTAGGTTACTTATTGATTGTAGGTGGTACTACTGCCTCACTTTATCAAGAAAAAACAAAGGAAGAAAGCATAGTAGCTGGTGAAGAAATTTATCAAGACTTTTGCTTACAATGCCATTTGACTACGGGAGCAGGGGTCTCAGGAGTATTTCCTCCCTTAAAAGATTCCGACTATTTGATGAATAATATCGATAAAAGTATTGCTGGAATCAAGTTCGGTTTGAAAGGAGAGATCGTGGTAAACGATGAAATCTACGATGGGGTGATGGCAAAACAGGGACTGGATGACGAAGAAATTGCCGATGTGATGAACTACATACTCAATCAATGGGGAAATTCCTACGATGCACAAATTACAACCCAACAGGTTAGTGAAGTTCAGAAATCAGTATTGGACTAATGAGTTTTCGTTCATTTTGGAAAAAAATTAATGCACTAAATAAATCCTACCTCCTTTACGGTACAATTGCATTTGGATTTATTGTTTGGATGTTTTTTTTAGATACGCACTCATGGACCATACATTCAGAACTAAACCAGGAAATTGATCAACTTGAAAAGGAGAAAGAGGTCCTTCAGAAAATAATTCAAGAAGACCAAAAAACTATAGAGGTACTTCAAAATGAGGATAGCTTAGAGCGATTCGCCAGAGAAAATTACGGTCATAAAAAAAGTAATGAGACTGTTTTCATTATCGAACCCCAAGACAGTATACAATAAAAGTTTGCTTGAAAAATTGGCTTGCAAATGTCTTCTTTGAATGTTTTGTATCGGTTTAAATAATCGTAATTTTAGTCGCTAAAAAAAATTAAGTATTCATGGGGAAAATTATTGCCATAGCAAATCAAAAAGGAGGGGTTGGAAAGACCACTACCGCGGTGAATCTTGGTGCTGCCTTGGGTGTTTTAGAAAAAAAAGTTCTCCTGATAGATGCTGATCCCCAAGCAAATGCTACTTCAGGACTAGGTGTTGATGTGCAAAGTGTAAAATATGGTACCTATCAATTACTCGAGCACAGTATAGCTGTCGAGGACGCAATTCTATCAACAGATAGTCCTAATCTGGATTTGATTCCCTCTCATATTGACTTAGTAGCCTCAGAAATTGAACTGGTGGATAAAGCCTCTAGAGAATACATGCTTAAAAAAGCTTTAAAAGATAGTATTGATCAATACGACTATGTTTTATTGGATTGTGCTCCTTCTCTAGGCTTGATCACTTTAAACTCTCTGGTTGCTGCTGATGCCGTAATTATTCCTATTCAGTGTGAGTATTTTGCACTAGAAGGATTGGGTAAACTGCTTAACACCATTAAAAGCGTTCAAAAACTTCACAATAAAGACTTGGATATAGAAGGCTTGTTGCTTACTATGTACGATACCCGATTAAGACTCTCCAATCAAGTGGTAGAAGAAGTCAAAAAACACTTTGGTAAAATGGTCTTTAAAACAATTATTCAGAGAAATATTCGATTGAGTGAGGCTCCGAGTTTTGGAGAAGATATTATCAGTTATGATGCCTCTAGTCGTGGTGCAAAAAGTTATTTATCTTTAGGCAGCGAAATCATCAAACGCAATAAATAAAACCGTATGGCAAAATCAAATAAAAAACAAGCTTTAGGTCGTGGTCTATCCGCTCTTTTAAATGATTCTGAAAATGCCATCGAATCTATTAATGATAAAAATGCAGATCAAGTTATAGGAAATATTATTGACTTGGAATTAGGTAAAATCACTACCAATCCTTTTCAACCTAGAACGCATTTTAACGAAGAGGCTCTGGAAGAACTGAGTCAGTCGATAAAGGAACTTGGTGTTATTCAGCCCATAACAGTCCGTAAGAAAGGTAATGCGTTTGAATTGATCTCTGGTGAACGCAGACTGAGAGCTTCAGAGATGGCAGAATTGAAAACCATTCCTGCCTATGTTCGACTTGCCGACGACCAAGAGTCTTTGGAAATGGCACTGGTCGAAAATATTCAAAGGCAAGATCTAGATCCAATAGAAATTGGACTTTCATACCAACGCCTGATTGAAGAAATTAAACTCACTCAAGACCAACTCAGCAGTCGGGTCGGAAAAAAAAGATCGACTATTACCAATTATATGCGACTCTTAAAACTTGATCCAATTATTCAAACAGGGATTAGAGACAGTTTTATCACTATGGGTCACGGTCGGGCTTTAATCAATATTGAATCTCCTGCCGAGCAAATCAAATTATACAAGACCATCGTCAAAAAAGGACTTTCTGTTCGTGAAACTGAAGCGCTTGTTCGCAAGTCCAAAGCACCCAAACAAAGTTCAGAAACTCCTTATCAACCAGCCTACATTCAGCAAGCAGCTGATGACTTAGAAAAACTATTCGACACAGCTGTTTCTGTCAATGCCAACAGTCTTGGCCGAGGTCAATTGAAAATTAGTTTTGAGTCACAAGAAAAGCTCCAAAACATCCTAAACAAAATCAAAGGTGAAGCCTAATTTACTTTTATACAGTCTTTTTGTTTTGATCTCTTTTACTGTTTCCGGCCAAGAGGAAACAGAAGAAATGATAGAAAGGGAAATTAACGAAATTGTGATTCCAGACTCCCTAGCTTATGCGAAAAATTATTCTCCCAGAATACAGCGTTTAATCAACGATCCATTAACTCCTTCTAGGGCGGCCTTTTATTCAGCAATAATTCCAGGACTTGGACAGGCTTATTTAGGACAAGCATGGAAAATCCCTATTATCTATGCTGCTATGGGTACATCTTATTACTATTACAATCTGCAAAACAACCAAATGAAGGAATACCGAACTGCATACAAAAAGAGGCAAAATGGTATTTTTAACGATCGGTTTTTAGAAAAAGACATTCCTATTACCACAGAGCAACTACTTATTGGAATGGACTTTCACAAAAATTATCGAGATATCGCCATGCTTCTCTTAGCAGCTTCATACATGCTAAACATTTTGGAAGCTAATGTCAGTGCACACCTACTTCAGTTTAATGTCAATGATGATCTCAGTATAACACCGGATCTTATCTTCGACCAACGACAAAGCGGTATTCGTCTAGCGGTCAAATTTTAATATAAAATCAAATGAAAATTGCACTTTTAGGATACGGAAGAATGGGCAAAGCAATAGAAAAATTTGCCCTTGACAGAGGTCATGAAGTTGTATATACCTTAGATAAAGACGAAGTGCAAGGTGAGTTATCACTAGCTGATGTTGCTATAAATTTTAGCATTCCCCAAGCCGCTGTGGATAATATTAAGTCGGCTTTAGCACAAAGCATTCCTGTAGTCTGTGGTACTACGGGCTGGTTGGATCACTATCAAGAAGTGTTAGACTACTGTAAGGCACAACAAAGTGGATTTCTCTATGCGTCTAACTTTAGCATAGGGGTAAATCTATTTTTTAAAATAAATGCGATAGCAGCAAAGCTGATGAAACCGCATCAAGAAAATTACCATCCTTCATAGAAGAAATTCACCATGTACACAAATTGGATGCGCCCAGTGGAACAGCACTCACACTCGCAGAGGGTGTTCTAAGCGAGTACAATCTTAACGGATGGGAACTTGAGAACAACACCAAAGACAAACTCAATATTAAATCCATACGAGAAGGAGAAGTCCCTGGTACCCATACAGTAAAATACACTTCATCTATAGACGAAATAAGCATTAAACACCAAGCCTTTGGTCGAGAAGGTTTTGCTTTAGGTGCTGTAGTAGCTGCAGAATGGCTTGCTGGAAAACAAGGCGTTTACAAAATGGATGATGTTTTAAATATTTCTTAATTCTAAGGCTCGTTAATATGAACCCCTTATATTTGATAAAAATCGTCAAGACATGACACTATCCCAGTGGATTCTTTTTGCTTTAGCCCTTCAAATCATTCATTTTTTAGGAACCTGGAAACTATATGTGGCAGCTGGATATAAAGCATGGCAAGCAGCCGTACCCATTTACAATGCCGTCATTTTAATGAAAATAATTAACCGGCCAAAGTGGTGGGTTATTTTACTTTTTATACCGACCATTAATTTGATACTCTTCGGTGTTATTTGGGTTGAAACCTTGAGAAGTTTTGGAAAAAATAAGGCCTCAGATACCCTAGTTGTCTTGTTGACGTTAGGCTTGAGTATTTTTGCTCTTAACTACAGTTCAAATTTAAAACACATTCCAGATCGTAGTCTCAGACCCCGAACAAGTTTTGGAGAAACCGTAAGCTCCATTCTTTTTGCTGTAGTTGCTGCAACTATAGTACACAATTATTTTATTCAACCTTATATCATACCAACAGGTTCTTTAGAAAAATCGCTTCTTATCGGTGATTTTCTTTTTGTAAGTAAATTTCACTACGGAGCGCGCACTCCCATGACTGCAGTTTCTGTTCCAATGGTACACGATACCATACCCGTCCTTAAAGTACGCTCTTACCTCAAAAATCCTCAACTCCCCTATTTCAGATTGCCTGCTTTGCAAAAAATCAAACGCAATGATATAGTAGTGTTCAGTTGGCCTGCCGATACTGTGCGTCAGTTTTTTGTAAAAGAAAAAAGGGTAGATAAGCCTATAGATAAAAAATCAAACTATGTAAAACGTTGTGTAGGTATTCCAGGGGACACACTCGAAATCATCAATGGATTGGTACACACCAATGGAGAAAAAAACAACTATTCTAGTAGGGCAAGAATCCAATTCAGCCATAGCGCCTATGCAAAAAAGGGGGTCTCCTCTAGAAACTTATTGGCCGAGGGCTTTGAATCTTTTTACAGGAGGTATAAGATTGAAAATATTACTGAAAGCAGTTATAGAGAATTAATCCCCTACATTGTAGGACGATCTGGAAATACGGTTGAAAACTTTGTGGTAATTACAGAGGCAAAGGGACTACCAACTGATCTTATTAGAAAATTAGGACTGCGTGTTAGTGAATTGCTCGAAGCTAAAAAAGACATGGTCTTGACCCTTGATGAAGCAGAAAAATTAAAAGCCATCTCAGGGATAGATAGTGTTGTTCGGCGAATCATTACAGATAAAGTTCCAAACGAAACGTTTTTTCCTAACAAAATACCCTTCGGCTGGAACGAGGATAACTTTGGGCCCCTACTGATTCCCAAAAGAGGAATGACCGTTGACCTCAACAGAGATAATCTTCCCCTTTACAAAAAAATAATCACAGATTACGAGTTGAACAACTTAGAAATGACACCCTCTGAAATACGAATTAACGGTCAAGCCAGTACAAGCTATACTTTTAAAAAGGACTATTATTGGATGATGGGTGATAACAGACACCGATCGGAAGACAGTAGGTTCTGGGGGTTTGTTCCCGATGATCATATAGTGGGAAAACCTATTTTTATCTGGTTCAGCATCAAGGGAATCAATGATGGAATTAAAAACTGGTCGATACGTTGGGATAGGGTCTTTACCACAGTTGATGGCCCTGGTGAACGCCTCTCCTATTTCCCATATTTTGCCGGTGTAATTGTCATTTGGCAAGGTTTTGTTTTTTACCGTAGAAAGAAAAATAAAAAAGCAGCATGACCGCTGTAGTGAGTCCGGCTTATCTTCCCAATATTTATTATTGCAGCTGGATAGTAGCTCAAAAACAGCTTTATTTTGTAAGAGATACCCATTTCCAGAAGCAGACATATAGAAATCGAACTGAAATCTATGGAGCAAACGGAAAACTTAAATTAACCCTACCGATTGTACACAATAAAAGTAAGTCGCATCAAAAAGAAGAGGAGGTACAAATTGCAGACACAACCGCATGGCAAAAACAACACTGGAAATCAATTTGCGCTGCCTATCGATCTTCTCCTTACTTTGAATTTTACGAAGCAGATTTAATTCCTTTTTTTAAAGAGGAAGTAACGCATCTCATGCAATTCAATCTTGACTTGCTAAATAAAATAATGGAATTAATTGAGTTTTCTATGTCTTATAAAGTTGTAGAGTGGAACGAGCATACCCACCAAAGAATGGATAGCTTGGTTAATGCCAAAAAAAGTTTAGAAATCAATTTTGACCCTTACAGACAGGTTTTTGAGGAAAAAAATGGGTTTATACCCAACCTGAGCATCATCGATTTACTTTTCAATTTAGGGCCTGATACTTTAAGTTACCTTAAAAAGCATACAGCTTTAATAAATTAACCTTTATTTAGTTTTGCTGAAATTGGTCTGTGATCGGATAATTTAACCCCGTGGGTGTCATAGTCAATTACTGTTAAGGCTTTGGAGGTAAATATAAAATCTATTCGTAGGGGTAGACTGGAAAAATAGTAGGTTGCACCTAGTCCAGAACCCCCTTCTGTAAAACTATCAACACGAGACTTACTCAATAATTTATAGGGCAATGAAAAAGCATTGTTATTAAGATCAGTACAAACAACTTCTGGGTAGGGACTGGACTGACTTAAGGTATTAAATTGGCTTACCTGCTCTTTTTGGATTTCAAAAACAGCTTGTAACTTTCTTCTAATCTTTTCAGAATAATTAGAACTGATCAAACTATCCGCTCGATTGAGTCGAAAAGATTCAAAATGAAGGTTATAAAACCTCAAAGTGTCCTTTTTCCAAATCAAATCGCTTTGCATTCCACCGTTTTGAGAACCTTCAAAGGATATTACTTTAGAATTCACTAAGGGGTATTTGGAAATAATCGAAGAACCAATTTTTCCATCTTTTACATAGGGCTTAAAAACTTGGTAAGGATAATCTTTAAAGCTTGGAGCTTGATCCTTTGAAAACTCTTGAAAACAAATTACATCGGCATTAGTCTCGTTTACAAAACTTTCGATTGAACTTGAAACATTATCATCTTCAAGCCATTTAAAGCGATTAAACGAACGCACATTATAACTCATCACATTCAAGCCCTTGGAGGTTGGAATCCCCCTATTTTCAAATTGATATAGCAGTTGCCATTCTTGTAAACTGATTGCCAATACCCCTATAAAAAGCATTGCTGGCCACTGAAAACGAAGCATCCAAATCGTAAAAAAAACAAGATTGATCACACACAGCAAAGGGACAAGAAGGGTAAGTAGTGGAATATTGACAAACCCTCCCAAAACACCCATACTCGCAAGTTGAAGGACTAAAAAAAGTATGTTTAAGATGAGGAGCATCTTAAATAAAAACGGTCTCTTTCTAGTTCTTCTACTCACCTATTTCTTTTTTCCAGCCTGAAAAAGGAAGTCTTTTTCTTTTTGGGTGAGGCTGTCGTAGCCTGATTTACTAATCTTGTCTAGTATAGAATCAATTTTACTTTGATCTACTTCTTGAGTAGTTACTTTCTTTTTTGAATTCGAACTGGCTTTTCTTTTATGTACTGTTTTGAGTTTAGACTGCTTTTTAAACAGATTTAACACTCGATTTGTAAAATTTTCAAAGGGTAATCCTATGTCCACACCTTGATCCAAACGCTTAACATATAAGTAACCAAGTGCAGCACCACCAAGGTGAGCTAAATGGCCACCAGCGTTACCATAGGGAATTTGAATCACATCTAATAATACAAAGGCAATGCCTAAATAACGGAGTTTTACATTGAAAAAAATGATCCTTACCTCAAGGTCAGGGGAATAGGTTGCCATAAAAATCAAGACTGCCATTACCCCAGCAGAGGCACCCACCATGATTGGGGATGCATATTGAAAAGCGGGGAAAACAGAATAACTCAACATAAATGTCAGGCCTCCGAGAAGCACACCTAAAAAGTATACGTTAAAAAATGTCCTCGGTGAAAATAAATTCAGAAACAAACGAGAAGCAAAATACAAGAGATACATATTCCAAAAAAGATGAAAAAATCCAGAATGCATAAAGCTATAAGTAAAGATTGTCCATGGCTTAAACAGCAAGTCACTCCATTCTGCAGACAATTCAAACCAACCTATCATAACATTTGAGGGAATGTTAAATAAATAAAAGAGGGTCTTTAAAAACAAGGGTAAAACAAAGCAAATAACATTGATAAGAATTAGCTTTTCAGCCTCATTCAATTGTTGCAAACGATACTGTAGTTGGTCTTGAAAATTCATTAATTCTAGCGATTTTGGTCAAATTGAGTTTTTTTCCAATACCACATCATAATCAAGCCTGTGACTGCCCCTCCCACATGGGCAAAATGAGCAATGGTCCCAATGGAATAGGAAGTAAATCCAAAAAATAAATCTCCCAAAATAAGCAGTGGAACGAGCACTTTGGCTTTGATTGGTATGGGTGGAAACAACAGCATCAAACGGGCATTTGGAAATAAAAAAGCAAAGGCAACTAAAACTCCGTAAAGCGCACCAGATGCACCAACCATTACCGCTTTATATGCAGACAAACCTGAGAGTAGTTTTTCTCGTCCAATCTGTTCAATTAATTTATAAGATAAGTCACGGGTCTCAAAAAAAGTTGCAATTTGACTCCCCGTTTGGCCTTGAGCAATGAGCAGTTCAGAAACCTCATTGACTTGAAAATAATACAAGCCCAGTTGTAAAGCCGCAGCTCCAAAACCTGTGGAGAGGTAAAAGAAGATAAATTTATTCCGACCCCACATTTGTTCTATAGGTATCCCAAACATATAGAGCGCAAACATATTAAAAAATATATGTCCCAAATCTCCATGCATAAACATATGAGTCAAGGGCTGCCAAAATTGAAATTTAGGGTTGGAAGGATAATGAAGTGCGAATAAATCAAAAACAATTTCGCCTAGAGCAATCGTTGCAATGAAAAAAATTACATTGATGATTAAAAGGTGTTTTACTGTGTCTGTGATATTTCGCATTAATTCAGCTTTTGTTCGATCTCTGTCTTTTCTAAAGTAATAAAAATCTGACGATTAAATGGGGATACAGTAGTTTCCTTACAACCAAAAAAATCATCGAGTAAGGCTTGCTGCTCTTTGGGGTCTAATAGCTCCCCAGACTTTATCGCTAAGCTCCTTGCCATGGTTTTTGCAACCTGGTCTGCATGGCTAAAATGTTCCAAACTTGATTCTTCCTGTTGCTCGCTTAGAAGAGACTCGATAACTCCTTCAATTTTAGCTGTAGGACAATGGTCTGGCGCTCCTTTGATGAGTAATTTATTTTCTTTAAGTACCAATTGAAAGCCCAACATTTCCAGTGCTCCCTCAATATGAGTAAACTGTTCATGTTGCTGGGGGTTCATCTCTACCTTCAGTGGAAAAAGTAGCTGTTGACTTACTCCTTTTTTATTGGTTATCGCATTTAAAAATCGCTCGTATAATACGCGCTGATGTGCCCTCCCCTGGTCAATAACCAACATATGTGTTTTTAAGGGACAAACAATATACTTTGCAAATAACTGAAAAACTCTGGGGGCTTCTGAAACCTCCATCAAGGACTCTTGAGGGGGTTTGATAGAAGTAATTTCTTCAGCTTGCAAACCAGAATAAAGCCCCTCCCACTGTGGGTCTTTTTTAGATGAAGTCAATCTGGAGCTACCCTCACTTTTAAAAGGATTGAAGTTAGAATCAACTTCAATAGGAGGTGGTACTGCAGTCTTATCTTTGAATGAATAGGGGACTTCCATAGAAGTGTTTTGCTCAAAATCAAGGGTAGGCATTACCTGAAAAATTCCAAGGCTGTGCTTTACAGCTGACCTTAATATGGCGTACAAACTTTGCTCTTCTTCAAATTTTACCTCAGTCTTGGTAGGGTGAATATTGATATCAATAGTTTTAGGGTCTACAGTCAAATACAAAAAATATCCTGGCTGATACCCTGGCCTCAAAAGCCCTTCAAATGCGGCACTAACCGCATGGTGTAGAAATGGACTTTTAATAAATCGATTGTTGACGAAAAAAAATTGCTGTCCCCTTGTCTTCTTTGCAAATTCGGGTTTGACAGCAAATCCTTTGATTTCGGCTAGTGAGGTTTTTTCCTCTACAGGAACCAATTGGGACTCCCATTTCGAACCAAATACAGTAGCTATACGCTTTTTAACTCCTGAAACAGGCAGATCAAACAATTCGCTTCCATTATTGTAAAACTGAAATTTAATTTCAGGATGAGCAAGTGCCACTCGATGAAATTCGTCGATTATATGGCGCAGTTCTACCTGATCAGATTTTAGAAAATTTCTTCTTGCTGGAATATTGTAAAAGAGGCTTTTTACGGCTATTGATGTGCCTTTGGGTTGGGTGGATAAGGACTGATCGACTACCTTACTCCCTTCAATTTTTAAACAATGGGAAACCTCATCATCTTCAGTTCGAGTATGTGTTTCAACATGTGCAATAGCTGCAATGGATGCCAATGCTTCACCTCGAAAACCCTTGGTGGTAAGCGCAAATAAGTCCTCGGCTAGGTTAATTTTAGAGGTAGCATGCCGTTCAAAGGCTAAACGCAGGTCAGTATTGCTCATCCCCTGCCCATCATCGATTACCTGAACTAGGGTCTTCCCCGCATTTTTTATCACCAATTGGATACTTGTGGAATTGGCGTCAACAGCATTTTCAAGCAGCTCTTTAACCACAGAAGCAGGTCTTTGAATAACTTCACCTGCTGCAATTTGATTAGCAACATGATCCGGTAAGAGCGAGATTTTAGCAGACATTAATTTTGTGACATAAAAAGGCTGAGGTCAAAATCCAATATATAGAGTGCTAAAAAAACGAGTATTAAAATTATGATAAGCAAACGCAAGGATATGGATCTATTTTTTCGAGTCCGCATTTGCATACGTGCTTCTTTCCACTGCATACCAAAGTCATTGCTGTTGTATGTATCTCGATATTTTGAAAACTTAGAATCAAAATCGTACAGATTACCTTCTTCTTTACCTTTGTAATATCGAGGGGTATAATTATACCTACGGTTTTTTCTTAGTTTAAATAAACTGGACTTTAACATAACTCAAAAATACAAGAAAGGGATGAAAATGTCGTCATCCAGACCTGAGAAAGTTCGCTTATTGAGCAGCTCGAAGTTTACTCAGCTGTAAAGCAGCTACAGCAGCCTCAGTCCCTTTATTTCCATGTTTTCCACCACTTCGATCTTTTGCTTGTTGGTAAGTATCGTCTGTCAAAACACAAAAAACCACAGGTACATCAGAAAGCATATTCAGGTCTTTGATCCCTTGTGATACCGCTTGACATACAAAATCAAAGTGCATGGTCTCTCCTTTGATCACACTTCCTATGGCAATTACAGCATCGGGATTTGAAGACTGAGCTTTTTTGGAACCGTAAATCAATTCAAAACTTCCTGGTACCTCCCAAATTTTAATATTTGAACTTTTTACTCCTTGCTGCTCTAAGGTTGTCACAGCACCATCACATAAGGCTTTAGTGATTTCATTGTTCCATTGGGAAACGACTAAATGTATTGTAAAAGGACTTCCGTCAGGAACAGCATTAAAATCGTATGCAGAAAGATTGGCAGTTGCCATGTCCTTAGGGGTTCATGTGTTCAAGTTTGCCCTTTTGGACTGCTACCCATTTAGCTTCTTCTGCTTTAGGATATTCTTTTTCAATCCGCTCTAAAAAGGAAATAGCTTGCTTGATTTTACCATTTTCAGCACCCAACATGGCTGCCTTATAAAGGTATTTGGGCGTAGAATACATATTTTCACTCACCTTAGAGGCTTGGATATAGTAGTCGTAAGCGTCATCTATCTGTCCTAATTGTGCAAAAGCATCTCCTATGGCCCCTTTTGCTAAAGCACTTAATAAAATATCATCAGCCTTAAATTGATCTAGATAGGTTATTGCATTTTCGTATTCTTTTAAATTGAGATAGGCCATCCCAGCACTGTAAGTAGCCAGTTTTGCCGCAGGTGTTCCTTTGTAGTTTTCAATGATGTCTAAAAAACCATACTTTCCTTCTCCCCCATTAAGGGCTCTTCGGTAAAGCGAATCAGACTCAATACTGTTAACCGCCAACTCAAAATAATACTGAGCTTGATTTAGTTCACTTACAGCCTCTTGAGCTTTTGGCTCTACAACAAAATTTTTATAACCAAGATAACCCAAGACACCTATGGCCACAACTCCTATAAATCCCAAAATAAAATTTTGGTATTTGACAACCCACTCCTCAGTTTTATTCGCGGTGGTATCTAGTGTTTCAAATACCTCTGCGGTTGTACTTTCCTGAACAACTTCATTCTCCTTGCTCGCAGTGATGGATTTTTTTGCCCCTCGTTTTTTGTATGTTGCCATGGTAACTTATTTTAGCGCGTAAAATTAGTCTTTTTATTCTAATTCAAAAAGCTTAAAGCTAGCATCTAAGTTATTATTTTTGCAATTCATGCTTTTAAAACAACTCACCCTTACTCAGTACAAGAACATCACTTCTAGAACTTTTGAGCTCAATCCAAAGATTAATTGCTTTGTTGGGGATAATGGTGTAGGAAAGTCCACCGTGTTAGATGCAATTTACCATCTAGCCCTAGGAAAAAGCTACTTTAATCCTGTCGCAGTGCAAAACATCCAATTTGGACAGGAGTTTTTTGTTCTTGAAGGTAGGTTTGAAAAAGAAGAACGAGAAGAAAAAATTATTTGCAGTTTAAAAAAAGGACAGAAAAAAATAGTAAAACGCAATGGAAAAGTTTACGAAAAACTTGCTGATCATATCGGTTTAATCCCAACGGTCATCATATCACCTTCAGATCGTGACCTCATCTCTGAGGGTAGTAGCACAAGAAGAAAATTTATAGATGGAGTGATAGGGCAAACAGATAAAGTCTTTTTACAGCATCTGATGGAATACACTAAAATACTTTCACAAAGGAATGCCCTGCTAAAATACTTTGCCATAAATCAAACTTTTGATCAGGATACGCTTGAAATTTACAACGAGCAATTGGTAGAGCGAAGTACCCCCATCTATGAAAGTCGTAAAAGATTTATGGAAGCTTTTATTCCCATTTTTAAATCACGCTATCAAGAAATCAGCGGCCAGGATGAATTGGTCAGTCTTGAATACGAGAGTCAACTTAATGACGCATTGCACCAAGATATGCTGAAGTCTAGTTTAGCTAAAGATCGGATGATTCAATATACTAGTGTTGGAATTCACAAGGATGATGTTTTGTTTTTAAAAGACGGTCAACCCATCAAAAAGTTTGGTAGTCAAGGGCAACAAAAAACGTTCCTAGTAGCCCTAAAATTAGCACAGTTTGACTTTTTAAAGTCTCAGACTGGAGGTGCTCCAATTTTATTACTTGACGATGCCTTTGACAAACTAGATCAAAAGAGAGTGTCTCAAATTGTCGCTTTAGTAGATCAAAATGATTTTGGTCAAATATTCATTACCGATACCCACGAGGACCGCACTTTGAATGCCTTAGAAAACACTAAAGCAGGCTATGAAATTTTTAAATTATAAGTCTTGAAAAAAGGAATTTTACTTTTAGTATTTGCTGTCTTATTCGCATGCCAAAAAAACTCCAAGCTTGAGTTAAATCAACTGAACGGATATTGGGAAATTGATTTTGTGCAGCAGGAAAATGAGACTTTCCAAAGCAAACAATCCAATCCCCTTTATGACTTTTATTCAATGAAAAATGGCAAGGGATTTTATAAAAAAGTCGCCCCTCAACTCGATGGAAGTTTTTTAACTACTGAAAGTAATATACTGTTTGAAATTAAAGAAGATAATGGTACTTTTAAAATTCAATTTAACTCTCCTTGGAATGTGTGGCAAAAAACAATCAAAAAATTGGATTCTCAGAAGCTTGTCCTATTTCACCAAGGCCGAAGTTTTCACTACAAAAGACCTTTAATCAGTAAATTAACAGAATTCAATGAGTGATCCAAAAGACAAATACGAGCCCAAACCCATCAAGTCTGTCTTAAAGGATATTATTGCCCAAAAGCCACTTAAAAAAGGTGTTCAGCAAATTAGGATATGTAATGCATGGGCAGAGACCATGGGAGAACATATAGCCAGCTATACCGATAATGTTCGGTTTTCTCACAACACCCTCTACGTAACACTTCATTCTGCTCCTCTAAAAATGGAATTGAGTTACGGATTAGACGATTTAGTCAAGCGCATCAATGAGCATTTAGAGGGAGATTATGTACAAAAAATTGCTCTAATCTAGAAGCACTCTCTTTGCGAAAAATGAAAGGCTGCTTCAATCGAAGCATTTTCATCGCTATCAGAACCGTGAACGGCATTTTCACCCATAGAGGTAGCGTATAGCTTTCTAAGGGTCCCCTCAGCTGCTTCAGCGGGGTTAGTAGCACCAATCAAGGTTCTAAAATCACTTACTGCGTTTTCTTTTTCCAATAAAGCAGCGACTATAGGCCCACGTGTCATAAAACTGACCAATTCGCCAAAAAAAGGACGCTCGTTGTGAACCTCATAGAAAGCTTCTGCATCTCTTTTTGTAAGCTGGGTCAATTTTAATGCCTTGATTTTAAAACCAGCTGAAGTAACTTTTTCAAGAATATTTCCAATGTGCCCGTTCTCAACTGCGTCGGGCTTTATCATCATTAAAGTTTTGTTAGCCATTTTTTTATTTGCGCCAAAATTACTAAATGAAATTTAAAGGGAATGATAATTCTGCTAAAGTTCTCCAATATGAAAAAATAAATTGAGTAGAAGGGCTGACTTAAATGAAAATAGTATCTTAGCGGCAGCATGGAAAAAGATTTTATATCGACACTCAAGCAACGTCTTCAAACCCCTAAAAAGGCAGTAATCATCCCACATAAAAATCCAGATGGAGACGCCTTAGGCAGTACTTTGGCTTGGATGCACTTTCTCCTAAATGAAAATCATGAAGCGCTCATCATTTCACCTAATGATTATCCCAAATTTTTAAACTGGCTGCCTGGCCAAGAGCAAATTCTGATTTACAATCAAAAAAAAAAACTTGCAGAGAAAAAAATTGAAGAGGCTGATCTGATTTTTACCCTAGATTTTAACGCCTTAAGTCGAATCGACACCTTGGGTGATCTAGTTTCAAATGCAAAAGCAGAAAAGGTCATGATTGATCATCACGAGTCTCCTGAAGATTATGCAGAATTGATGTATTCTGATCCCCAGATGAGTTCAACTTGTGAGATGATTTACCGTCTTATCACTGAATTGAATTCAAAGGGGTTTAATCAAGAAATAGCAAGTTGTCTTTATACAGGTATTATGACTGATACGGGTTCATTCAGGTACCCCTCTACTACAGCAGAAACTCACAAAGCTATTGCAAAGCTTGTAGAAAGTGGTGCAGACGGAACAGCGATACATCAAAACATCTATGACAGTTCTTCATTTAACAGATTAAAACTGTTAGGAATTGCGCTGTCCAACCTCAACCAAATCGAATCTCTTCCTGTTGTTTTCATCACTTTGAAGCAAGCAGAACTCAACTCCTGTGACTATCAAAAGGGCGATACAGAGGGTTTTGTCAACTATGGTTTAAGTTTAGAAGGAGTTCAATTTACCTGTATCATGATTGAAAACGAAAAAGAGGGGAAAATCAAAATGTCATTCCGTTCTAAGGGTTCGTTTTCTGTGAATGAATTCGCTAGAACCTATTTCGAAGGAGGAGGACATCACAATGCTGCTGGAGGTATGTCTAAAGATTCTATGGAAAAAACAGTGCATCGCTTCAAAACAGCAGTTGCTGAAATTGCAAATCAATTTTAAGAGAATGAAAACAATTGGAGTATTGGTATTTTCAATTTGCTTTTTCTCATGCGCACAGATAGAACCCCGTGCTCCGCTTAATAAGGAAAGAACTCTATTTTTAAACAGTTCTGCCCAAAGAAACAAAGAATTACTGTTGCAAGAAGAGCAACTCTTGTTTGAAAGTGCAGAAAAGGATAGTCTTTTGGATTTTCGAAAATCTGAGGCTGGCTTTCTCTATGCCTATGTTAAAAAAACAACAGCCAATACCCCCCTTCCTGTCAAGGGTGATCTAGTTCACTTTCAATATGAAATCGTAGATTTAGATCAAAACATCATCTACGAAAA
>Ga0233451_10000606_pt1 | contig 36237 bp, 29 predicted proteins | sample 011ome_29_FD_183052 | JGI IMG/M metagenome (GOLD analysis project Ga0233451, IMG submission 183052) | Coastal salt marsh microbial communities from the Groves Creek Marsh, Skidaway Island, Georgia - 011504CT (spades assembly) | ecosystem: Environmental > Aquatic > Marine > Intertidal zone >... | reverse complement strand
GCGGGGAAAGACTTTCCACACCCCTCCCATCAAGGGAGTGAGCTAGGACTTACCGTCTGCCTCTGAGGCTTCCCGGATGCTGTCACTCGTGTCGCCCTCAGCGGGAAGAGGTCTTGCAACAGGGACCTTCATTCCTAGAACCTGCGCGACAAGATTCCTCGCAATGTGCTGGGAGGTGAGGCCAGCGTCCTCGAGGATTTCACCACGCGAAGCGTGATCAAGGAATTCGTCAGGCAAACCAATTTCGTCCACTGCCGTGTCCACGCCAGCCGCGCGAAGCTCTTGGCGAATACGCGTTCCCACTCCCCCGACCCGAATTCCATCCTCGATGCTCGCAACAATGCGGTGGTCGCGGGCAAGATCGATAATGCTGGAGGCTACAGGGATTACCCAGCGCGGGTCGACAACCGTGGCACCAATTCCCTGGGCCGCGAGCCTCTCGCGGATCTCCATCGCCATGTGGACCATGGGGCCGACTGCGACGAGGAGAACGTCCTTATGGGCGGCTTCGGCCATGACGTCAACGCCGTCTGCCGTTCGTCGCACTGCCTCAATCTCGGGCGACACAGATCCCTTGGGGAAACGCACCACAGTAGGTGCGTTTTCAATGGCCACGGCCTCGCCGAGCTCTTCCCGGAGGCGTTTAGCATCACGCGGCGCGGCAATGCGGATGCGAGGGACAACCTGCAGGATGGAGAGATCCCACATGCCATGGTGGCTAGGGCCATCGGGTCCTGTCACACCGGCGCGGTCCAGCACAAACGTCACCCCCGCGTTGTGCAATGCGACATCCATCAGGACCTGATCGAAGGCTCTGTTGATAAAGGTCGCATAGACGGCAACGACAGGGTGCATACCGCCATAGGCGAGGCCTGCAGCGCTCGCCACGGCGTGCTGCTCCGCAATACCTACATCCAGCACGCGGTCGGGGTACTTTGCCGCCATCTGATGAAGGCCTGTGGGGCGCAACATGGCAGCAGTGATACCGACAATTTTGTCGTTGCGATCGGCGAGGGTCACCATCTCCTGGGAGAACACCTGGGTCCACGACACCGCGTCGGAGGACTCTCTGGCCTCACCAGTCAGCGGGTCAATTTGTCCTACGGCGTGGAACTGGTCTGCCTCATCATTCCGAGCAGGCGCATAACCACGACCCTTTTCCGTAATCACATGCACAATCACGGGAGCACTGCGATCTTTAGCCTGCTGCAGGACTCGCTCGACATCTTCGATGTTGTGTCCATCTACCGGACCTAAATACTTGATGTCCAGATTCGAGTAGAGGTCCTCGTTGTTGGCAAAGCGGGAGAGAAACCCTCGGGTTCCACCACGAAGACCGCGATACAGCGCTTTACCGGGCAAGCCAAACAGCGAGAAGAAACGTTCAGTGCCGCTCTTGAAGGCACGGTAGGAGCTGCGAGAGCGCACATCAGAGAGGAACCTGGCCATGCCACCAATGGTCGGCGCATAGGAACGCCCATTGTCATTGACCACGATGATGAGGTTTCGCTCATTGTCGTGGGAGATGTTGTTGAGCGCCTCCCAGGTCATGCCTCCGGTCAGTGAGCCATCCCCCACCACCGCAACAACAAAGCGGTCTTCTTCATGTTGCATCTGGAATGCGCGAGAAATTCCCTCTGCCCAGCTCAACGAGCTCGACGCGTGGGAACTTTCGACTATGTCGTGCTCCGATTCGCTGCGCTGGGGGTAACCGGCGAGGCCACCCTTCTGGCGAAGAGCCGAAAAGTCTTTCCGGCCTGTCAGAATCTTGTGAACATAGGACTGATGCCCGGTGTCCCAAATAAACGGATCCCGAGGAGAATCAAAGACTCTGTGTAAGGCAATCGTTAGTTCAACAACGCCAAGGTTCGGTCCCAGGTGACCGCCGGTTCTCGATACTTCCTTGATGAGGAATGCCCGGATCTCTGCCGCAAGCTCATCGAGCTGCGTGCCAGAGAGTTTCTTGAGGTCCGCAGGCGAATTAATCGCATCGAGAAGTGCCATATCTACACTCTATGAGGTGTTCACTGTTGACACCCACCAGAAAACTGGGACCTCGCTTAGAGCAAAGACCTCAAGACATACTGCAGGATCCCACCGTTGCGGTAGTAGTCAGCCTCGGCAGGAGTGTCGATGCGAACAACGGCATCGAAGCTCACGGCTTCTCGTCCGGGTGCTGAATGCTCACTGGGCATTGCCACCACTCGAAGGGTTGAGGGGGTGACACCATCATTGAGCGTGGTGATTCCTTCAACACTGAAAACTTCAGTGCCATCGAGGCCAAGCGACGAGGCGCTCTGGCCCGCAGGGAACTGGAGTGGAACAACACCCATACCGATCAGGTTGGATCGGTGGATGCGCTCGAAGCTCTCCGCGATGACTGCCCGCACACCCAAGAGGTTCGTGCCTTTTGCCGCCCAGTCCCGGGAGGATCCAGAGCCGTATTCTTTACCAGCCAGGATTACCAGCGGAACGCCCGCTTTGCGGTAGCTCTCGGCAGCGTCGTAAATGAACGCCTGGTCCCCCGACTCGGTGGTGAAGTCGCGAGTGAATCCACCCTCGACACCGTTGAGCAAAAGATTCTTCAGGCGAATGTTCGCGAACGTGCCACGAATCATCACCTCGTGGTTCCCGCGGCGCGAGCCGTAGGAGTTGAAATCCAAACGGTCAATCCCGTGGTCACTCAGGTAACGCCCCGCGGGGGAATCGGCCTTGATCGAGCCTGCCGGCGAGATGTGGTCGGTAGTGACAGAGTCACCGAGCAACGCGAGAACTCTCGCACCCGAGATGTCACTCACCGCCGAAGGCTCCAAGGTCATTCCCTCGAAGTAGGGGGGCTTTCGGACATAGGTGGACTGGGCATTCCACTCAAAGGTGTCACCGGTCGGGGTGGGAAGCGATTGCCAGCGTTCGTCACCGTCAAACACCGTCTTGTATTGACGGGTAAACATCTCGGTATCGATCGACGAATCAATGGTCGCCTGCACCTCGGCGGCGTCTGGCCATATGTCTGCCAGGAAAACGTCCTGGCCGCCCGAGTCTTGACCCAGGGGTTGCGTGTCGAAGTCGAAGTCCATGGTCCCCGCGAGTGCATAGGCAATCACCAGCGGGGGGCTTGCCAAGTAGTTCATCTTGACGTCGGGATTGATGCGTCCTTCAAAGTTTCGGTTTCCCGAGAGAACAGCTGTCACGGCCAAGTCGTGATCGTTTACGGCCTGAGAAATTTCCTCGTCCAAGGGGCCAGAGTTTCCGATACAGGTGGTGCAGCCATAGCCCACCAGATAGAAGCCCAAAGCTTCTAGGTCGTCCATCAGTCCAGCTTTTTCGTAGTAGTCAGTGACGACTTTGGAGCCGGGAGCGAGCGTGGTTTTCACCCAGGGCTTTGACTTCAAGCCCTTCAGCGCCGCGTTCCTCGCGAGCAGACCAGCGGCGAGCATGACGGAGGGGTTAGACGTGTTCGTACACGACGTGATGGCGGCAATCGTGACGGCACCGTTGGCAATCTCAAAAGTCTCGGTGCCGCGTGTGACGGGGACCTCAGAGCGCGCTGTCTCCTCGGAAAGGAAGTTCTCCAAATCTTTGTGGAACTGATCACGCGCGTGGTCGAGTTCAATACGATCCTGCGGACGACGCGGCCCGGCAATGCTTGGGACCACGGTGGCGAGATCGAGCTCCATGTATTCGGAGTAGCGAGGCTCAACACTTGGGTCGTGCCAAAGCCCCTGGGTCTTGCAATAGGCCTCAACCAAGGCGATTTGTTCCGCCGTGCGACCAGTGAGAGACAAGTAATCCAACGTCACCTGATCCACCGGGAAAATGGCGGCCGTGGAGCCAAACTCAGGGCTCATGTTTCCAATGGTCGCGCGGTTTGCCAACGGTACCTGGGTGACGCCAGCACCATAGAACTCGACAAATTTCCCAACCACGCCGTGCTCCCGGAGCATCTGGGTGATGGTGAGCACGACATCGGTGGCGGTAACGCCGGTGGGGATAGATCCGCTGAGCTTGAAACCGACAACCCGAGGAATCAGCATCGACACGGGTTGACCGAGCATCGCAGCCTCGGCCTCAATACCACCCACACCCCATCCGAGGACACCGAGTCCATTAACCATCGTGGTGTGAGAGTCAGTTCCCACACAGGTGTCGGGGAAAGCTTGAGTGACGCCGTCGATGTCCTTGGTGTAGGTGACCTTGGCGAGGTTTTCGATGTTGACTTGGTGGACGATTCCTGTCCCCGGCGGCACAACCTTGAAGTTATTGAAGGCCGTTTGACCCCAGCGCAAGAACTGGTAACGCTCGCCGTTGCGTTCATATTCAATGTCAACGTTGCGCTCGAACGAATCTGGCTGGCCAAAAAGGTCGGCAATGACCGAGTGGTCGATCACGAGCTCAGCGGGAGAGAGTGGGTTGACTTTGTTCGGGTCGCCGCCAAGATCAACAATGGCTTCACGCATGGTCGCGAGGTCCACGATGCAGGGAACACCGGTGAAGTCTTGGAGCACGACACGTGCAGGGGTGAACTGAATCTCGGTGGAGGGTTCTGCAGCGGCGTCCCAGCTGCCGAGCGCCTGAATTTGCTCTTTGGTGATGTTCGCACCATCTTCGGTGCGCAACAGGTTCTCTAACAGGACCTTCAAGCTAAAGGGCAGTGTCTCATGTCCTTCGACAGCGTCAGTGCGGAAGATCTCGTACTGACGATCCCCGACCGCCAGAGTGTCCTTGGCCTGAAAACTGTTGAGTGAACCCACGATTACTCCTCACCTGCCGCTGTCCGCGGTATCTTTACATCAAGATAAATACTATCACCGCGCTCGGCTGGCCTTGGAGCCATACACCGCGCGATACAGCAGCCAGGTCACCCATAACCAGGCTGCATACAAGGGCAAACCCATAATCAATTTTGCGGCCGCCAGGGCGCTAATGGAGGCCGCCAGGTAGAGCGGCACCTGCACCGCCAGGCGAAGCGCAAACAAGCCAGCCCACAGCCAGGTAGCAACACCAGCGATGTGCTTGGTACCTGGTTGATCACGCCATTGCTGGTCCCCCGCCAGGGAGCCTGCGAGGTAGCCCAAGAGTGGTCGCCGAATGAGGAGCGAGATGAGTAACGCGATCAGCCACAACACATTGGCGCCAAAGCCCAGCAGAAAATTGTCTTCTGCTCGCCCCGACCACAGCGCTATTCCTGCAGACGCTCCAATACCGATCAGGCCCGCAACAGCGGGCATCAGCGCTGTTTTCTGGAGAAGACGAACAATAATGAACACGACAGAAAGCGCCACTGGTGCCGTCACGGAGGGGACCAATTCTCCCGTCAGGGTGAAGGTGATGAGGAAGCCAAGACCTGGGGCCAAGGACTCCACAAGCCCTCGCGTTTTCCCCACGGCTGACCACAGAGCATCGACAGTGGGTGTTTCGCCGGGTGTTAATGCACCCAAACCGCTTCCCCGCAGGGGGCCTTTTCCTGCCTTGTCGGGGAGGGGTTCAACCACGACTACGCACCCTCCACACCGGGTGTCTCCCCTGTGGGTGGCACACGAAGTGGAAGTAGGTCTCTCGGGGGTAGAGGGGTATTCCCACGAACCACCACAACACGGCGGATCATGGAGTGAATGATGTCTGCAGCTTCGGGATTTGTTGCTGCGGGGCCGCCAATGACGGCTCGCAGGAACCATCGAGGTCCATCGACTCCGATAAACCGCACACTGCGGGTCCCAAAAGACCCGCCAGTCTGAACAGGGACTTTTGCCGAAACCTCTGGGCCAAAAGGACCCTCTGTCTCCGAAACAGTCCCACCCTGCTTGCGAACTTGCTCCATAATCTGGGCACGAATTCCATGCCACAGACCGCTGGAGCGAGGAGCGGCAAAGGGCTGCAATTGAACGGTCGAGCCATCGTGCTCGAGCGTGACGGCGATTACTCGGTTGTTGTTCTTGTCAATTTCCAACCGGAGCTGCATGCCACGCTTGGGTTCAATGCGGAGGGCGCCGAGATCCACCGAAGGTCGAATTGATCCCGCCTCAGTTTCGTCGAGCGGTCCGTTGATTTCGCGGTCGACGGGGGCGGACTTGGGATATTCCTCGTCGCCTCCGGAGAGAGACATGGAGGTATCGGTCATTCTTTGTCTCCTTGCACGCCCGTGGACCCAAAACCACCTGTGTCACGCTGACTCCCGGGCAGGGCGGTAACCGCCTGAAAAACCGCTCTCGCCACCGGTGAAATCACGAGTTGAGCGATGCGATCACCTGGTTCAATGCTAAAGCTCTCGCGAGGGTCGTGGTTGATCATGACCACGGAAATCTCTCCTCGATACCCAGCGTCAATCACGCCGGGCGCGTTCACGAGGCCAATTCCGTTCTTTAGCGCCAGCCCACTGCGGGGCATAACATAGGCGACAAAACCGTGCGGGAGCGCTATCGAAGTTCCTGTCGGCACGAGCGCACGCTCCCCCGGTTGGAGGACATGGGCTGATGCGGCACGCAAATCAGCTCCCGCATCACCGGGGTGAGCGTAGGTTGGCTCAACGCCGGTAATCAATACCTCCGGAGCGAGCTCGTGCGTCATTCCTCCAGGGTATACGTGGTGCAATAGGACTATGACCTCCTACCGAGAACGGCTCTCTCCCAGTTGGTGGATGGTGCTGTCCATCGCTCTCGTGATACCCGCCACCATGCTCATCTTTCTGCCGCTGAACGCTCTCGTTGGGCTCGTGACAGGAGTGACCCTGTGGGCTGGTGCCGTGGGAGCTCTCTGGCTCTTCTCTCCTGTGATCACCGTCTCAGAGGGTGCGCTCCAGGTGGGCGATGCCACGCTGGAGCACCGCTACATTGGAGAGGTTTCAGCCTATGACGGCGACGCCGCGAGGCACGAAAGAGGACCCGGTGCTCACGGCCTCGCCTGGCTGAGGCTCAGCCCTTGGGTAGACACTGTGGCAAAGATTACGGTCGAGGACCCCGAAGACCCCACTCCATACTGGCTGGTGTCGACGCGCAAACCCGAAGAGCTGATGAAAGCTCTGGGGAAGAACTAGCGCGAACACTCCTGGCACACGGAACCCAGTTTGGTCTCGTGGTCGACCTGTGAACGGTGCTTCACGAGGAAGCACTCCACGCAGGTGAACTCATCTGCCTGCGGCGGAAGTACTACGACATCAAGCTCGACGTTGGCGAGGTCCTGCCCGGCGAGCTCAAGAGAGCCCAAGTTGTCAGCATCTTCTGCGTCAACCACGCCGGATAGCTTGTCCGGTACCCGTTCTTGCAACGCCTGGATGGACTCAGTGTCTTCTTCGGTCTTGCGCGGGGCGTCGTAATCCGTTGCCATGGTGGTAATTCACTCCCTTAGTGCTGGGGTGGTGGGGAAAGACGGCGATAGTTTGCCTGATAAAGCAGGTGAACCGCAAACCGTAGCCCACAACCGGGCTACAGAGTAGCCCGAAGCCTCGACATAACGCGACGCCACACCCGGGAATATTCTGAAATCTGGGTCGACGGCGTGCCAAGCTAAAGCCACGGGAAATAAGGACGGTGTACAAACAATGACCACACTCACTGTCGTTGGGGTCGAGAACGACTCGCTCGTCTTAGTGTCTGAAGACGGCCAGCGGTACTTCGTGCCTGTCAATGATGCGTTGCGGGATGCTCTCCGCCAGAAGTCCTCGGGTGGTTCTGCCGCACACCGTGTCAGTCCCAAAGACATTCAGGCACACATCCGACGCGGTCTCACCGCGCAGCAGGTCGCCGATCTCACGGGAGAGGACGTTTCCTACATTGAAAAGTTTGAGGGCGCTGTCCTCGCGGAGCGAAGGTTCATTGTCGATCAGGCTCTTGCCGTTTCGGTGACAACGAGGAGCGGTGATGAGTTGACCTTCGGGGCGTCGATACGCGAGCGACTCGAAGAAATCTCCGCCGCAGAAGAAGCGTGGAGTGCGTGGAAGGAGGAAACTGGCTGGCTTATCGAACTAACGTTCCACGAAGGCGACGTTGAACACGTCGCCCGATGGTCTTTTCACCAGCGCAAGCATGTATTAGAACCGCTGAACGACGATGCCACGGTGCTGTCTCGCCACGAACCCATGCCCACCACTCTGATCCCCAAACTGAGTGCTGTCGCATCGTCGGAGCCGGAGCCCGACCGATTTGATTCCGAAATTTTCGAATCTTCAGATCTTGGCGAGACTGGTCCTCTCCTGGAGCCTGTGTCGTACGGTCGATCTGAGGACGACGGGCGAATGGCTGATACAGCCGATCTGTTGGAAGTCCTCCGGCGCAAAAGGGGCGAGCGGGAACCAGCGCCAGGCTCAGATGAGGATTCTCGGAGCGCCCACCCAGCAACGGGCGGTATCCACTTAGTCGAAGACGATTCAGGGGAAGCCTCTGTGACTCCAATCGGCGGGCATTCCGACCCAGAGGACGACGATGACCCGGAGCCCACGCCCCCGAAGAAAAAGCGGCCGGAGATGCCGAGCTGGGATGACATTGTGTTCGGTGCGCGAAGTGACGACGATCCGGCTTAGATCCACGCCCCCAGCGGAATAACAGGAACCTCTCGCTCCGTCGGAGTGACCGAGCCGTGTTGCCCAATCATCCGCATGGATTGAGTTGAGGCCACCTCGGAGCGGTAGAACGCTCGCTCCGTGACCGCCAGCACCAGCACATCTCCGATGCGAGGTATCACCTCAGGAGAAACCGCACCAAAAAGCCCTTCGTCGACTGCCTGGGCTCGCGTGAGAACGAGAGCATCGTCGCCAAGAGCCTCTCGCCACCGATCCGCAACGTCCTCAGTAGCTGCTGGATTGTCCACATAGAGTTGCGCCACCCGCGGTTCACCACCCCACGCAACTACCGAATGGAGCAAAGCCGAGTTCTCGGTCACCATCAGTTTGTGGTGATCTCGCACGTCCACCATTCCGTGATCAGCGGTGATAATCAGCCCCTCATCATCGCCCAGTAGCGAGTCGAGCGCGCGAAGTTGCTGATCAACATCCTCCAGCCGACGAATCCAAGCATCAGAACCCACACCAGAGGAGTGCCCGGTGCGATCGAGGGCCGGCCAATACAGGTAGGCAACACCTTGGTCATTCTCATCAAAGAACTTGCGCAACGTCGTGAACTGCTCGTCCAAGGAGTCGGTGCCGACGAACGTGGCGCCGCGCCAGACAGCCTGAGTGAAGCCAGTTCCCGCAAACCGACGCTCACCCATCGAGAGCGAGGGAATTCCCACTGCGCGAGCTTTCTCAAAGATGGTGTCAGACCGTTGCCAGTGTGCCGGGTTGACGTGGGGCTCCCAGTCCTTGAGGTGATTAATCAGCACTCCGGAGGACGGGTCACGGATCGTATATCCGACGATTCCATGCTCCCCTGGAACCTGGCCTGTCGTCAGGGAGGCGAGAGCAGACGCGGTCGTGGACGGAAAACCAGAATCCCCCACGATTGATCGCTGTCGCCACTTCTCGGTCAGCCATCGGGCATGCCCCCGGCGGTCCTCGAGATTGTGCGCCCCCATGCCATCGACGAGCAACACGGCGGCTTTAGAGACCGGCGACAGGGACAGGGGGTTGTCCTCACCCTGAAGCGCACTCCAACAACTGGCCATGACATCGGCAAGCCTTACGGTCGCGGCAGTCCCTGGCAGTACCATAGGCGCCATCCTATGACTGCGCTCACCGACACGACTTCTGGCTCCCAGCCCTCCGAACGAATTGTTGACGTCGAACTCACCGACGAAATGGAAGGGTCCTTCCTCGAGTACGCCTACTCGGTGATCTACTCGAGGGCGCTACCCGATGCCCGGGACGGCTTAAAGCCGGTCCAGCGCCGCATCATCTACCAAATGTCTCAGATGGGGCTCACCCCGGAGAAAGGGCACGTGAAGTCCGCCCGCGTCGTCGGAGACGTCATGGGCAAGCTCCATCCGCATGGCGATAGCGCTATTTACGATGCCCTAGTTCGCCTGGCCCAACCCTTCAGCATGCGTGTCCCGATGGTGGATGGCCATGGAAACTTTGGGTCGCTCGATGATGGGCCCGCTGCAGCCCGATACACCGAAGCCCGCCTGCGCCCTGAAGCTATGGCGATGGTGCGCGACCTCGGCGAGGACGTGGTGGATTTTGTTCCTAACTACGATAACCAGCTGCTCCAGCCGAGTGTGTTGCCCTCTGCCTTCCCCAATCTCCTCGTCAATGGGGCGAGTGGAATCGCAGTCGGCATGGCGACCAACATGGCTCCGCACAACATGGGTGAGGTCATCGACGCGGCCTGCTACCTGATTGACAACCCCGATGCCTCTCTGGACGACCTGATGGGGTTCGTACCCGGTCCCGATCTGCCCTCCGGGGGAACCATCGTCGGCCTGGATGGAATTCGCGAAGCGTATGAGACCGGCAAGGGAAGCTTCAAAACCCGCGCCACCGTCAGTATCGAAAGCGTAGGTCCGAGGAAAACAGGGCTTGTGGTCACTGAACTGCCCTACCTCGTCGGTCCTGAACGCGTCATCGAGAAAATCAAGGACGCCGTCAACGCCAAAAAGCTTGTGGGAATTAGCGACGTGACCGACTTGACTGACCGCCACCACGGTTTGCGACTGGTGATCGGTGTGAAGAGCGGCTTTGATCCTGCGGTGCTCCTTCAGGAGCTTTATCGACTCACTCCGCTCGAGGAGAGCTTTTCTATCAACTCGGTGGCGCTGGTCGAAGGCCAACCCCAGACCTTGGGGCTGCGAGAGTTGCTCCGGGTGTATGTCGCCCACCGAATTCAGGTCGTCACCAGACGATCAGTCCACCGGCTTGCCCAGCGCAAAGCCCGGTTGCATCTGGTGGAGGGCCTCCTCATCGCGATTCTCGATATCGATGAGGTCATCCAGGTCATTCGCGCCTCTGATGACTCCAAGACAGCGGGTCTTCGTCTTCGGGAAGTCTTCGACCTCTCGGAGGAGCAAACTGAGTACATACTCGAGCTGCGGTTGCGCCGCCTCACCAAGTTTTCTCGTATCGAACTAGAAACTGAACGCGACGAACTAGTGGAGGAAATCTCGGCGCTCGAAGCGCTCTTGGCAGACCCAGCCCTGGTCCGCGCCAGCGTAAAGAGCGAACTCACCGAAACGCGAGATGCTTACGACACTCCTCGCAGGACAATCCTTTCGGGCGCAACACCCAGTGCACCCCGTGTAGCGCAAGCTCCCGAGAACTTGGAGATCAGTGATAGCCCGTGCGAGGTTCTGGTCTCAGCTTCGGGCCTCGCGGGTCGAATGGAAATCTCCGAGGATGCAGCGGCGCCGACCAAGCGGTCTCCCCACGATGCGCTGCTTGCCCGGCTCACGACCCGCGTGCGTGGGTCGCTGGGCGCGATTACGAGCCAGGGCGTCTTACACACGTTCACCCCGATGGATTTACCCATACTCGATGCGCGGGCGCCCAAGTTATCAGGTGGAACGGCACTGAAGTCGTACCTCGGTCTTAGCCCTGCGGACGGGGTAATTCTCGCGGTGGTCGAACTGGAGGAAGGACCCACGATCGCCCTGGGAACCAAGCGCGGGGTCGTCAAGCGGGTCGGCCTTTCTGATCTACCCGAGCGCCCTCAGCACAGTCTGCTGTCCCTCAAAGACGGCGACACCGTCGTTGGAGCGGCGATAGCGCCGGATGATCACCATCTGGTCTGGGTGACCTCCGCGGGCGCCCTGTTGAATTTTCCGGCAAACCTCGTGAGACCCCAGGGTCTCCCCGCTGCCGGAATGCAGGGAGTCACAGTACCTGAGGACCATGCAGTGATCACCATGGCTGCTGTTGACCGCGAGCGCGCGATAGTCGTTACCCTCTCCGGATCTACTGAGGTTCTCCCCGGGACCGAATCCGCGAGAGCTAAGCGCACGCCGTTGACAGACTTCCCTGTCAAAGGTCGCGCAACGTCAGGCGTAAGGGCCCACACCTTCCTCAAGGGCGAAGACGTCCTTGTTGGCGCCTTCGTGGGCTACCAACCCCTCGCTATTGGCCCTCGCGGGCAGGCTGTCGCCTTACCGAAAGAGACCTCCAAGCGGGATGCCTCCGGAGCGCTCCTTGAGGGCAGCGTGAGCTCGCTTGGAGAGCAACGAAGCTAAGCGTCTATCCGCTCAGACGCCAGTCCCGGTCCCTGGACAATGAAATCTCGTCTGGGCGCCACCTCATTGCCCATGAGTAGTTCAAAGACGCGAGACGCGTTCTCCGCATCGGACACGCGGACTCGCCGCAACATGCGGTTGTCGCGGTTCATCGTCGTTTCCGCGAGCTGATCGGCATCCATCTCGCCCAAACCCTTGTAGCGCTGGATGGGCTCTTGATAGGTCTTCCCTTGTTTGTGCAGAGCGTCTAAGAGACTCCGCAACTCGTCTTCCGAGTAGGTATAGATGATTTCTTTCGGGGCTTTCCCCCGGCCATTCACGACGACGCGATGAAGAGGCGGTACAGCCGCATACACTCGGCCCTCCTCCACGAGGGGCCGCATGTAACGGAAGAAGAGCGTCAGCAGGAGCGTACGGATATGAGCGCCATCGACATCAGCGTCCGACATGATGATGATTTTTCCGTAGCGAGCCTGGGTCACGTCAAACGTCCGACCCGAACCCGCCCCGACCACCTGAATAATCGCCGCACACTCCTGGTTATCGAGCATGTCCTGAACAGAGGCTTTCTGGGTGTTCAAGATTTTCCCGCGAATCGGCAGAAGTGCCTGATGCTCTGAATCACGGGCCAGTTTCGCAGTTCCCAGAGCAGAGTCTCCCTCCACAATGAAGAGCTCACTCCCCTCGGTCTCCTTGCTCCGACAGTCCACCAGCTTGGTCGGCAAGGTCGATGACTCCAGAGCATTTTTACGCCGCTGGGTTTCTTTGAGCGCGCGCGCCGAGACACGGGTCTTCATCTCGGCGACAATCTTTTCTTGCAAGAGCGCAGCGAATGCTTTGTCTTCACGCTTGCTCGAGGTCAGTTTCTGGCCCAATCCCTCCGAAACAACCTGGGACACTATGGCCTTGATTCCCGGCGTGCCGAGCACCTCTTTGGTCTGACCCTCAAACTGGGGCTCGGGAACTCGAACAGCAATAATTGCGGTGAGGCCGGCCAAAATGTCGTCCTTTTCGACCTTGTCCTTTCCGACCTTGAGCTTTCGGGCATTCTTCTCGATCTCTGCACGCAAGGTCTTCACCAGCGCAAGGTCAAATCCTTGCTGATGAGTTCCTCCCTTGGGGGTCTGGATGATATTCACGAAACTTTTTTGGACCGTGTCATAACCCGTCCCCCACTGCACGACAACGTCGACCGCGGCAGTCCGCACAACATCACGTGACTCGAGCTTTCCGGTGTCATCCAAGACCGGCACGGTCTCTTCGAACTGGCCTTCGCCATGAAAATGCCACGGACCCACCACTGGTTGATCAGGAGCGAGGAACTCCATAAAGTCCGCCAAGCCTCCAGCCGCCGAGAACGTTGTGCGAACGTTCTTGCCAGAAGTGTGGTCATCAACATGGATAGACAAGCCCGGCACCAAGAAGGCTGTTTGGCGGGCTCGCTCGGTCAGCTCAGAAGGTGTAAATGCTGCGCCCTTGCCAAAAATTTGAGGGTCCGGCCAGAATCGCACGCGGGTCCCCGTGACGCCCTTTTTTACAGAACCAAGGACAGTGAGTTCGCTGCCGTCAACGAAAGGTTCAAAGGGAGAGCTCGGTGAGGGACCCTCTGGTGTGTCATGGAAAACTCCAGGCTCACCGCGGTGGAACGACATACCCCAGGTTTTTCCGTCCCGATCGACTTCAACATCAAGCCGTTCTGCGAGCGCGTTGACCACTGAAGCTCCAACACCGTGGAGTCCTCCGGACGCGGCGTATGATCCTGCGCCGAACTTTCCTCCCGCGTGGAGCTTGGTGAACACAAGTTCCAGACCAGTAAGTCCGGTGCGGGGCTCGATATCAACCGGCACCCCGCGGCCGTGGTCGCCCACCTGCACGCTGCCATCGGCATGGATTTGGACGGTAATGTCCGACCCGTGTCCACCCACAGACTCATCGACTGAGTTATCAATGAGTTCCCACAGACAATGCATCAGACCCCGGGAATCGGTCGACCCGACGTACATACCCGGGCGCTTACGAACCGCTTCGAGACCCTCCAGTACGGTCAAATGCCTGGCGGAATAATCCTGTGAAGCCACGGTCTCTCTTTCCTTGCGAACTAACGTCCTGAGCTTATTGCTCACCACCCCGGCGCACCCCGAGCACCGCCGAGAAGGGGCAATACGCGGTCGGCGAAACTGGGAGAGTCTGGCAGGTGAATGACAAGAAGGCGTGGTGGAATAGTTCAACAGCCCACACGAGCTCGAGGAGAAGAAATGTCGTACGCAGCACCTGAGACAACAGAAGCACCCCTCGAGACCCCTGCAGCCTTAGGAGCAATGGACCTCTGCGATAGCTGCGGTGCGCAAGCTTATGTGCGCGTCACACTTGCCAGCGGTGAACTTTTGTTCTGCGGTCACCACGCTGCCAAGTACCGCGAGTCGCTTGGCGACAAGGTGGTCGGGTGGCACGACGAGACAGACCGCCTACGGAATGACCGCGCCAGCTAGTCTGAGCGCCCCACTGCGACGAGCACAGCTCTCCCAGGAGGCACTCGTTGAAGCGTTTGCCAGCCTGGCCTCGCGCGGAGTCATCCCCGACTTGCGCTGCAACGCATACGGCCTGGGCATTGAGCGCGTGAGCGCACTGGCTCGCGATGCCGGTGTGGCGCAGGCGCTGCACTCACCCGCAGACAGAGAAGCTTCGGTTCTGAGCTTCACCTCCCAGGAAGCCCCTAGTTCCACGAGCTGGCTGGAAGGGCCCCGCCCCGTCGTGACTCTGGAAGGCGATGTCGTATCCCTGAAGCGTGTGCCCGCGGGAACCCCTGTGTCCTATGGCTACCAGTACCGAACAGCGTCTGAAACGACCCTGGCATTGGTGAGCGCGGGATTCGCCGACGGAGTGCCAAGGAGTGCGTCCATGAAAGGTGAAGTGTCTCTCGGCGGCATCCGCCACAGGGTTGCCGGTCGGATTGCCATGGACCAGATGGTCCTCGATATCGGAGATGCATCGGCCAATCTTGGTGACGTGGTGACCATTTGGGGAACTGATCCCAGCGTGACCGAATGGTCACAGTGGTCCTCTCGTCCGGTGCCCCTCCTCATCGCCCAGCTAGCGCCCCGGGTGGTCAAAATATGGAACTAGCACCGCACTGCTACGCGGAAATTTCGCTCCCGGCATTTCGGGCCAACGTTTCTCACGCAAAGGACACGCTGGCCGGTGATGCCCAGCTCATGATCGCGGTCAAGTCCGAGGCGTATGGCCATGGTGCTGAGGCTCTTGCCCGCGCCGCCCGTGAAGCGGGCGCTGATGCTCTCGCCGTCCTAGACATCGCCCAAGGGATAGCCCTGCGGGAAACCGAGCCAAACTTGCCCCTGCTGTGCTGGCTTCACTCCCCCACGAGTGACTTCGGTGCCGCAGCGCGGGCACAGCTGGACCTCGGAATTTCTGGAAGCTGGCAACTTGATCTTCTGGTGGAGCAGGCGCCAGCGATGAACACCCGCGTTCACCTCAAAATCGACACTGGTCTCCACCGAAACGGAGCCTTAGCAGAGCACTGGCCAGACCTCGTGCGTCACGCGGCTGCGCTGGAGGCCGCGGGTCACATCACTGTCATCGGAATCTGGTCCCACCTCGCGGACACCTCACTGGAGGAGGACAGGTCCTCCCTGCAGCGATTCCAGGACGCTGTCGCCATCGCTCGGGATGCGGGATTGGCTCCGTCGATTCTTCACATTGCCGCGTCCGCTGCTGCAGCAGACTTACCTGAAACACGCCTCGACATGGTTCGTATTGGCATCATCGTGTACGGGGTGTCACCCTTCGATGACCGCACAGCCCAGGACATGGGCTTCAACCCCGTGATGTCCGTTCACGCTCAGGTGCTCTCCCACAGCCCACAAGGCGACACGGCGACGCTCGGAATGGGATTTGGCGACGGGCTCTTGCCTCCTCAGGATGGTCGCGGCTGGGTTAGCCACAACGGAGTTCGATACCCCATAGAGACGGTGGACGCCGATCACCTCATCATTCACTCCGAGGGCGATTTAGCTCTCCCACCGGTGGGTGAGTGGATCACGCTCTGGGGTGACCCACAGGGTGCGTCACCTCGTGCCGAGGACTGGGCCTCGTGGGCCGACACCATTGGCGATGAGGTGGTGGCCTCGCTTGCTCCACATGTGCCGCGAAAATTTATCGACGAGAACTAAGCCGTCCCACAATCAACGCTCGAGCGCGAGCCGCCGCAGACTCGACGCGGGTGTGAAAATCGTTGAGTTGTGGCTGCAGACCGCGTGACGCCAGCACATCGGTCACAATATCGAGCGCCCAGTGCGGATTGAGGGCGAGGGCTGGTCCACCAAGCCTGGTGGCGAACAGCTGTGGCGCACGAAGCCCCTCCTGTTCAGGCCATCCCTCGGGCGCGCCCTCCAGCGTCATGAGCGGCCCTACATCCTCCTTCAGCTCAGTCGTGCCAACCTGATTGATATAGCCGGCGCTCTCGCGACCTTTGAAGTCAGAGCCTCGCACCTCGCCCGAAAACCTCCCGGCGCGGTAGTCGGCACGAGAAGGAAAAATCCCTGCTCCAGGGACTGTGTCGCCCTCCGCTGTCATCAAGGACTCCCCCAGGAGATCCCAGCCCATTCCGATGGCAACCCAGTGAGCCCCAGAGTTCTTCCAATGCTGAAAAGTTCGCACGAGAGCGATCAAATCTGTCGCCGCGGGGGCAAGTTGTGAGGTGGAGCCGCTCCCGATGGTCACAATGTCAGCGGTGCTGGGTGCGTCAGCCGGACCATGAATATCAACAATGGACGCCTCATGGCCCATCTGGCGCAATGTCATGGCGAGAATCTCTGCAGATGCCGAGCTTCCATTCAGCCCGAGGCGCTCGGGAAGAACCCTCGCAATGGTGAACCACTGCGTCATCGCGCGCCCTCAAGTTCTTTATACCCGGCAAGCCGCCGAATGAGCATCATCTGCTCGTAATTGACGATGGCCGATACTGTTACGCCTCGCTCCAGAGCCATCGATCCCACGGCGGCGAGGGCCTCAGCGGAGTCTTCAATAACCTGGCCATAAGGAATCCCTCGGTATTCGAGGAAAACAGCCCATTGCCACGCTTTGGTCCCTGTGAGGACATCCACATGATCAATCGGGCCTAGATCGACGTCGTAGAGCCAGGAGGGATCCGGTGTCCCCTCGTCTACCGCGACCCAGACAAGCTCCGGCGAGTGGCTCATCGCATCGATGTTGACCTGCAAACTGGGGAGATTTTTCATCATCGTGAGCGCTATTTGCGCGCCCTTGTGGGTAATGACCTCCCCACGCCCATAGACCGGCGCACCAGAGCTCATCGCAGTGCGAACAGCGTCGAGGTCGACCGGCTTCCCGAGAACAACCGCCACGCATCCGAGCGCAAGAGCAGCATCCACGGCGTAATGCAAACCAGGAGCGGGGAGCTCGAGCTCGAGAGTGCTACCACCGACCCCCACCGTTGCCCGCTGGCCTTCGCTCGAGACCAAGGTCACGAGGGAATCACCAGGGAGTCTCTCCGGCGCCTCAGCAAACAGTGGTGCCGCCACGACACCGTGAGCGGCACTGGCGAGAGCGTCTGAGGACAGGTCGATGAACTCGACCCTTGAGCCTTGGGCAGCCACCTCAGCTCCCAAGGCAACAAGGTTGGCATCCGCGGCATTGACGATCACACCTACTCGAGCACGAGCAGCAAGATCACGCAGCATTCGATAGACGTTCTCTGGTTCACCAAATCGATTGAGCTGATCGACTTGGAGATTAGTCAGCACCACCCAGTCCGGAGCGAGGGCATCGGCAATCATGCCCGCGTAAGCTTCGTCAACCTCGAGGACAGCAATATCTGCAGAAACACGACCTGTGAGGCTGGCCGCTCCCACCACCGCGGACGCCAAGCCCTGTGGCAGGTTTCCGCCGGCGGGATTAGTGAATACGGAGACACCATGAGCGCGCATCAGGGACGCCATCATGGTGGTCGTTGTCGACTTTCCATTCGACCCTGAGACAAAGACAGTGCCGCGTGGCAGCGCTCCGAGAGTCTCCGAGAGAACATCGGGACGCATTCTCAGGAGTGCGAGACCGGGGAACGCCGAACCCCCTCCACGCAATCGCGTAAGAAACCGCAAGAGTTTCGCGATAACGAACGAGGGAAACTTACCCACAAGTCCTACTCGAGGTAGTCGCGAAGAGCCTGCGAGCGGGACGGGTGACGCAATTTCGCCATCGTCTTGGACTCTATTTGACGGATGCGCTCACGGGTAACACCGAAGGTGTCTCCTATTTGATCCAAGGTCTTGGGCATACCATCGCCGAGACCAAAACGCATGCGAATCACGCCTGCTTCGCGCTCTGAAAGCGAATCGAGCAACATTTCCAACTGGCGTTGCAGCATGGTGAATCCCACTGCATCCGCAGGGACCACTGCTTCGGTGTCCTCAATGAGATCACCAAATTCGCTGTCCCCGTCCTCGCCCAAAGGGGTATGCAGGGAGATGGGCTCGCGACCATATTTCTGAACCTCGACGACCTTTTCGGGCGTCATGTCCAGTTCGCGAGCCAACTCTTCGGGAGTGGGCTCGCGACCGAGGTCTTGCAACATTTGGCGCTGCACACGAGCGAGCTTGTTGATGACTTCGACCATGTGCACGGGGATACGAATCGTGCGAGCTTGGTCTGCCATAGCGCGCGTGATCGCCTGCCGGATCCACCAGGTGGCGTAGGTCGAGAACTTGAAGCCCTTGGTGTAGTCGAACTTCTCGACAGCACGAATCAAACCAAGGTTTCCCTCTTGAATGAGGTCCAAAAACTGCATTCCTCGGCCGGTGTAGCGCTTTGCCAGCGACACCACAAGGCGCAGGTTAGCTCCCAGAAGGTGGTTCTTAGCCCGCTGACCATCCTTCGCAATCTCGTGCAGTTCACGCGCAAGCTTCGTCGTGCGCTGTGACGCGGTGAGCGAGGAGAGCTTCTCTTCCGCAAACAGTCCGGCTTCAATGCGCAACGCGAGCTCCACTTCTTGCTCAGCATTGAGGAGTGCGACTTTACCGATTTGCTTCAGGTAGTCCTTGACAGGATCCGCGGTGGCGCCGGTAATTGTCGTGGAAATGATGGGTGCATCATCGTCATCTGTGCTTGAGAGCACGAGGGCGCCCTGCGGCAGCACAGCTTTTTCGACCTCGTCCTCGTCATCCAGTGCCGCTTCCGCGAGCCCGGCAATGATCTCAGCGCCTAGTTTCTCTGCAACCGCGTCAGGAACTACATCGGTCTCAGTGTCACCGGACTTAACCTCGACCTCGATGACGTCAGGCTCATCGTCCCCATCACCCCCGAGAACATCAGCCGCAGACGAAGCTTTTTTGCCCCGTGTAGCACCGCTTGACTTGGGAGCGGCAGATGCGGCTTTCTTGACGGGTGTGGCCTTTGCCGGAGCCTTTGCGGTGGCCGGTTTTGCGGGAGCTTTCTTTGCAGGAGCTTTGGAAGCGGCAGCTTTCGCGGTCGACGCCTTGGCTGGTGCAGGTTTCTTCGCGGGAGCCTTGGTCGCCGGCTTAGCGGCTGCAGTCTTGGGAGCAGCAGACCTTGCCACAGCAGTCTTCTGTGCTGCAGGCTTCTTCGCTGCCGGTTTCTGGGCAACGGGCTTTTTCGCTGCAGGCTTCTTCGCTGCCGGTTTCTGGGCAACGGGCTTTTTCGCTGCAGGCTTCTTCGCCGCAGGAGCTGGGGCAGCGGATTTCGCAGGTGCAGGCTTCTTGGCAGGTGCCTTTTTCGCTGGCGCTTTGGTCGCGGGAGCCTTCTTCGCCGCAGTTTTCTTCGCTCCTGGGGTGGAAGCAGGCTTCGAAGGTGCGGACTTTGGGGCGGGCTTTTTCGCTGCTGGGGTCACAGGTGTTGGTGCTGCTTTCTTGTCAGTTTGTGAAGAACCACGCCCAAAACCGAGGACACGATCCAGAAGACTCTGTTTCTGTGGCTTTTTTCCCGCACGTGATTCGGACGGTGTGCGTTGAGCCATAAGCCACCTGCTCCACTGTGTGACGGGCAGTAAGAAAACCCTTGTCAAGTTTCACGGATGTGAACTCGCAGGGCCTTCCCCCACATTATGTCACGAATCGACCTCGACGCCGGACACCCCGGCCCCGCGAGCCCTACGTTTCGTCGAGGACTTCGCCCGGGGCTTCTTGGTCGCCGCGCTTGGCCAGAAAGTTCTGCAACTCCTGGGCAATGTCATCCGCATTCGGGATCTCCCCGTCAGCACCCATCAGAGGTGAAGGCACCGGGTTGTCCTGCATGTAGGAGTCGTGGCGATTCTCGAGAGTATCGACCAGCTTCCGCAACTCATGGTTGTCCTCCACCTGCTCGGCAATTCCCTGAAGGAACAACCGACCGGATTCACGCAACGCATCGGTGGGAAAAATCAGGCCGGTGGCTTGACTCACGCTCTGAAGAGCTGCGATTGCGGCGTCGGGGAACTCCGTGTCGGCAAGATAGTGGGGAACCAACACCACAAAACCTGCAGTGGGGTGCCCGGCCTCTTGGAGGCGGTATTCGATCAAATGCATCAACGTCCCGGGAACACTCGTGGTGGGTCGCCACACCGAAAGAGCATCCGTGATGTCCTCGCGGTTTCCACTGACGGTCACACCCAGGCTCCGTGTGTGCGGGACGGGCATGGGAATGGCGTGAACCCAGGAGCTGCTCTCCACCGCAAGGTCGTCAATAAGGTCGAGGACGGTGTCGCTCACCTGCTCCCAACGGAAATCAGGTTCATAGCCAGAGAGAAAGAGGAACTGGGACCCCAACTCGTCTTTGACGAGGTCGAGAGAGAGCCGTGGAGGCTCGTACGAGGTCAGAGACGTTTCCTCGAAGTGAAAGAGAGGGCGACGAGCTCGGTAGTCAACCAGCAGGTCGTTGACGAAAGCCCCCACACGCTGAGTCTCCAGGGTTTCAAACACGTACTTATTGACCTGGCTGACAGCTCCACCTGCATCGGCAAAGCCGGTGAGTCCCGCGACAAGGGGAAGCCCGCGAGGAACGTCAGAGAGTTCCATCGCCTCACGAAAAATTTCATCTCGGAACATACGCCCATGCTAGCGAGCGCACTGTGAGGAAATGGGAAGCTTCGCCCAGGGCGATAACCAATCGCTCGATACGATGAGGTCATGACTCTGCCCACTATTTCCTTCCTTGACTCCCCTCACGCTTTGGACACCGGCGACATTCTCGTCGTGGGACTCCAGAAGACCGACCAAGGTGCCGTGGTCCATGCACCAGGCCTGGACGACGACACGCGAGAAGCGCTTACCTCGCTCGCCACCGCGATCGACGCGGATGGCTCTCTCGATAGCGCGTGGCGCCAAGGGCCACCCGCGACCCTTCGTGTCCGCAGCGTCGTGTTCACCGGCTTGGGAGACGAAGAGATGACTGCGGACCGGCTTCGCGAATCTGCGGGCTACGCGGCTCTCCAGGTTTCGAAGGGTGAGCGCGTGGTGTTTGCACTGGCCGAGTCAGGTGACGAGTTGGCAGCTGTCGTCGAGGGTGCGCTGCTGGGGTCTCACCGCGTGCAGAAGCCCGGTAAATCGGCCAACGAAGCTCGGCCAACCCTGGCGTTCCTAGGATCCCTTGACGATGCCGCGCTCTCGCGAGCGATGGTCTCCACCGAGGCTGTCTGGCGGGTTCGAGACCTGGTCACGATGCCTCCCAATCTGTTGAATCCCGTCAGCTTTGTCGACCACATCACGTCTCTAGCCGGTGGCACTGGTCTCGAAATCGAGGTTCTCGACGAGACGAAGCTCCTCGCCGAAGGAATGGGGGGCATCAGTGCCGTCGGAAAGGGATCGCAGAATCCTCCTCGTCTGATGGTCCTCCGCTACCGCCCTGCGTCCCCAACCCGCCATGTCGCGCTGGTGGGTAAAGGAATCACCTTTGACTCCGGTGGTCTCTCTCTGAAAGCCCCGAATGCCATGGTCGGCATGAAATACGACATGACAGGTGCCGCTGTCATGGCAGCCGCCACCCTGGCGGCAAGCGCCCTGTCCTCCAGCACCAGCATCACCGCCTATCTGTGCCTTGCGGAGAATATGCCAAGTGGCAGCGCATCCAGGCCCAATGACGTCATCACCATCAAGGGTGGAAAGACTGTCGAGATCCTCAACACGGACGCTGAAGGTCGTTTGGTGATGGCGGATGGCCTCGCGCTCGCCTCTGAGCTGAGCCCGGACCTCATTATTGACATCGCGACTCTCACGGGTGCTGCGCGGATTGCGCTTGGTGAGCGCTACGCCGGGCTTATGGGCACCCCCGAGGGTGTTGCTGAGGTGGAGGCGTCAGCGGCTCGCGTCGGCGAGCGCGTCTGGGGTATGCCACTGCCCCACGAGCTTCGCTCCTTGCTCGCCTCGGATGTTGCCGATATTGCGAACGCGAAACCGGGTGAGGTGCTCGGGGGAATGCTGCTGGCGGGCGTGTTCTTGAAGGAGTTTGTGGGAGAGGGAATCCCGTGGGCCCACCTGGATATCGCGGGCCCAGCCCACAACTCCTCAGGAGCTTTTGGGTACACCCCCAAGGGAGCATCCGGTGCTCTCACTCGAACAGTTCTGGATGTGGTGCTCTCCTAGGAGCGCACCTGTTAGGTCATAGTCATGAGGTAGTAGGCTGGTGGGCGATTGTCGTCCGGCTCTGTACGAATGTCGTGACGGATTATTGTCGAAAATCGTTGATTAGGGAGTCCCTCACACGTGGCTGAGCACACTTTTGACCTTGTCGTTCTCGGAGCAGGATCGGGAGGTTACGCCGCCGCGTTGCGCGCTAGCCAGCTGGGTATGTCCGTGGGTCTCATCGAGAAAGACAAGGTCGGTGGCACTTGCCTTCACGTGGGCTGTATCCCCACCAAAGCACTTCTTCATGCCGCCGAGGTGGCAGATTCTGCTCGACACTCGGACATGTTTGGCGTTCGCGCCACTTTGGAGGGCGTCGACCTTCCTGCCGTCAACACCTATCGCGATGGCATTGTGGCCTCCAAGCACAAAGGACTCCAGGGCCTGATCAAGGCTCGAGGCATCACCACCATCGAGGGAACGGGTCGGCTGGTATCCCCCACGACTGTTGCTGTTGGTGAGGACACCGTGGTCGGTAAGAATGTGATTCTCGCCACAGGCTCCTACCCGAAGTCTTTGCCTGGTCTCGATATCGGTGGTCGCATCATCACCTCTGAGCAGGCATTGCAATTGGACTGGATCCCCAACAAGGTGCTCGTCCTCGGCGGCGGCGTAATTGGCGTCGAATTCGCCAGCGTTTGGCGCTCGTTCGGGAGCGAGGTCACCATCATTGAGGGTCTCCCCCACCTTGTGCCCGCGGAAGACGAGTCAATCTCGAAGCAGTTTGAGCGCGCATACCGCAAGCGCGGTATCAACTTCCACACGGGAGTGCGCTTCCAGTCCGCCACCCAGGATGACACCAGTGTCACCGTGACCCTCGAGGATGGAACCACCGAAACTGCTGACCTTTTGCTGGTCGCTGTGGGACGGGGTCCGAAGACTGACGGTATGGGCTTCGACGAGGTCGGTGTTGCGATGGATCGTGGCTACGTCCTCACCGATGAGCGTCTGCGCACGAATGTTCCCGGCGTGTTCGCTGTCGGTGACATCGTGCCGGGCATCCAACTCGCTCACCGCGGTTTCCAGCACGGTATTTTTGTCGCCGAGGAACTCGCTGGATTGAACCCCATGGTCGTGGTGGATCGCAACATTCCGAAGGTCACCTACTCAGAGCCTGAGGTCGCCTCTGTCGGTTACTCCGAGAAAGCTGCCAAGGAAGAGTTCGGTGACGCAGCAGTCGCGGTCTATGACTACAACCTTGCGGGTAATGGCAAGAGCCACATTCTGGAGACTGCGGGATCCATCAAGGTCATCCGCCAGGTCGATGGACCAATTCTTGGAGTGCACATGATTGGCGCCCGCGTGGGTGAGCTCATCGGTGAAGCCCAAGTTGCTGTCAACTGGGACGCCTACCCCGAAGATGTCGCACCGCTGCTCCACGCCCACCCCACCCAAAACGAAGCGCTCGGAGAAGCGTTTATGGCCATCGCAGGCAAACCCCTGCACGCGATGTAGTCACCCTTACCCCCTCTCACAAGGAGACCCACCACCATGAGTCAAGATGTAACCCTCCCCGCCCTTGGGGAAAGTGTCACCGAAGGCACTGTGACCCGCTGGCTGAAGAACGTTGGCGACACTGTCGCCGTTGATGAGCCGTTAGTGGAGATTTCGACCGACAAGGTTGACACGGAGATTCCCTCTCCCATTGCCGGTGTGATCGAAGAAATTCTCGTGGCAGAGGACGAGACCGTTGAGGTCGGTGCCGTGTTGGTCCGCGTAGGTGATGGCAGTGGTGCTGCAGCCCCGTCTGGCGCCCCCGAAGCCGCTGCTCCTGCCGCGGAACCAGCACCTGAGCCAGCGCCAGTAGCAGCGCCCGAGCCTGTCGCGGCTCCCGTTGCAGAAGCGCCGGCAGCTCCGGTGGCTCCCCCTGCAGCCCCACCCGCAGCAGCACCCCCCGCGCCCCCGGCGGCACCTGTCGCCCCTCCGGCTCCGGTTGCGGCTCCTCCCGCTGTCGCTACTCCTGCGCCAGCACCAGCTCCTACCACTGCCCCTGCTGCTCCTGCAGGTCTGCCGGAGCCGGTTCCCACGGGCTCGCGTGCGATGCCCTACGTCACCCCAATTGTCCGCAAGCTCGCAAACGACCACGGTGTCGACTTGGCCAGCATTACCGGTACGGGTGTCGGAGGGCGGATTCGCAAAGAGGACGTTCTTGCCAAGGCAGGCGGAAGTGCGACACCCGCGCCAGCGGCTGCTCCGACAGTCGTCGAGGCGTCAGCTCTTCGCGGCACCTCAGTGCCCATGAGTCGTTTGCGTAAGGTCATTGCTGAGCGTGCTGTTGCCTCCATGCAGCAGACCGCCCAGCTCACCTCTGTTGTCGAGGTTGATGTCACCGAGGTGGCGGAGCTTCGTCAGGCAGCCAAGGACCAGTTCCACCAGGTCACCGGTGTGAAGCTCAGCTTCCTGCCCTTCTTCGTCAAAGCAGCGGCGGAAGCTCTTCGCGTGTTCCCCATCATCAACGCGGTTGTTGACGGAGAGACCATCGTTTACCCGGCGACCGAGAACATTTCTATCGCTGTCGACACCGAGCGTGGTCTGCTCACCCCCGTGTTGAAGAACGCCGGAGAGAAGACCATTGCGGGGATCGCGAAAGACGTCGCAGACCTGGCCGAGCGCACCCGCACCAACGCGTTGAGCCCCGACGAGTTGGCCGGTGGAACGTTCACCGTCACCAACACCGGGTCGAGAGGTGCACTTTTTGACACCCCGGTGGTGTTCCTGCCTCAGGTCGCGATTCTTGGCACAGGAATTGTGCAGAAGAAGCCAGTCGTGGTGACCCACAATGGGGATGACTCCATTGCCATTCGTCAGACAGTGTTCTTTGCCTTGTCCTATGACCACCGGATCGTGGATGGCGCCGATGCTGCGCGATTCTTGACTATGGTCAAGAATCGACTCGAGGCCGGCGACTTTGACGCCGACTTGGGCATCTAGAGAATCCCGGCACCAGGAGAGTAGAGATCATGGCGAAAAAGGATTCATCGGCAAAAGAGCCTGGCCGGATCAAGCAACTCTGGCAGATCTTCAACCTCACCAAGGAGTCCGACAAGCTTCTCGTCCCCATACTTCTGCTGACGTTCATTGTGCCCATCGTGGCCGGAGTGGGTGCCGCCATTCTCATTTCCGGGGGCAGCATCCTCACCCTGATTCTCTACATCACGACGGGAATCTTGCTGGCTATTCTCCTGACTCTTGTGGTGCTCGGACAACGAGCTGAGCGCACCGCGTATCAGCAGATTTCCGGCCAACCCGGTGCCGTCGGCGCCGTATTGCGTAGCGCTTTGCGCCGGGCATGGCAGGCAAGTGAGTTTCCTGTTGCCGTGAACCCGAGAACTCAGGACGCCGTCTACCGCGCGGTGGGCAAGCCAGGGGTCGTGTTGATTGCTGAAGGTTCCAAGGCGAAAACCAAGAAGATGCTCGAGGATGAGCGTCGCGCTGTCCTCCGAGCTGTCCCCGAGATTCCAGTGCACTTCGTGTACGTGGGACCGGATGCCGATTCGACACCACTCCATAAGCTCAACAGGACCCTCAAATCGTTTAAGAACTCGCTGCGGAAAGCTGAAGTCCTGGCGGTCTCTCACCGACTGAACTCGCTCAAGAGCGGGCCGAACATACCTGTCCCCAAGGGCATCGACCCGACTAAAGTCCGCGCTCCAAAACCCCGCTAACGACGAACGAGAATGGTGCCGACCAGACGGTCATGGGCGCCTCGTTGGTCCTCATCGACCATGACTGCGGGAATCACGAGAGCAATCAGTAAGGGCCTAATCAGGGGTGGCAGAACGCCGAGCGCACCGCCTGTGATGGGCGCAATACGCATCCCGGCGAGCAGATGACCGGGAGATCCGGCCACTAGGAGTCCCCCCAGCATCTGAAGGACAACAAAGATGGCCAGCGTCCAGAGCCCGTTGTAGTCAAAGAACAGCACCGAAATTCCAACAGCGATGGCCCAGTCGATAGCTAACCCGGCAACCCGACGAAGATATGTCGGTGTCGACCTGGGTCCATCCTGAGGAAGACCAAACTTCTTACCCGGCCAATACTCCTCGTCCACCACCCCTCCAGTGTAGGTTGCCAGGCTGATGTAACACGGAGGAAACAATCCGGATATGACGGAGAAATTGCACAGAGTTACCCTCAAGGCAGGTTGGAACCCCAACCACACTCAATCCCACGAAATACAGGAGTGACTGCATGTTTAAAAACTCTTCAGAAGTACTGAAGTACATCAAAGAAAAGGACGTCAAATTTCTTGACATCCGTTTCACCGACTTGCCTGGAGTGCAGCAGCACTTCAACATTCCCGCCCACTCGGTTGACGAAGAATTCTTCACCGTCGGCCAGCTGTTCGATGGTTCCTCCATCCGCGGATTCCAGCAGATTCACGAGTCCGATCTTCAGCTGATTCCCGATGTCACCACCGCGTATGTGGATGCATTCCGCGACGAACTGACTCTCATCATGGTCTTTGACATCTACAACCCTCGTAATGGGGAAATCTACAGCCGCGACCCCCGCCAGGTGGCACACAAGGCCGAGAAGTACCTCGCCTCCACCGGTATCGCCGACACCGCGTTCTTTGCACCGGAGGCCGAGTTCTACATCTTCGATGACGTGCGTTACGACGTGCGCCAGAACCGCAGCTTCTACGAGGTCGACTCCATCGAGGGCGCGTGGAACAGCGGTCGCATGGAAGAGGGCGGAAACCTCGCCAACAAGACCCCCTACAAGGGTGGCTACTTCCCCGTCTCCCCAGTGGACCACTTTGCTGACCTGCGCGATGACATCTGTCTGAAGCTCGAGGAAGCCGGTCTCATTGTGGAGCGTTCACACCACGAGGTGGGAACCGGTGGTCAGGCAGAGATCAACTACCGCTTCAACACCATGGTGAACGCAGCCGATGACATCCTGAAGTTCAAGTACATCGTCAAGAACACAGCACTGCAGTGGGGCAAGACGGCTACCTTTATGCCCAAGCCCCTCTTTGGAGACAACGGGTCCGGTATGCACACCCACCAGTCGCTCTGGAACGATGGCAAACCACTGTTCTACGACGAGAAGGGCTATGGCGGCCTCTCCGACATCGCTCGCTGGTACATCGGTGGAATCCTGAAGCACGCACCAGCGCTTCTCGCGTTCACCAACCCCAGCCTGAACAGCTATCACCGTCTGGTCAAGGGCTTCGAAGCTCCCGTGAACCTGGTCTACTCGGCCGGTAACCGCTCGGCAGCCATTCGTATCCCGATCACCGGAACCAACCCGAAGGCTAAGCGCATCGAGTTCCGCGCTCCTGACGCCGCCAGCAACCCTTACCTCGCGTTTGCCGCGCAGATGATGGCTGGTCTGGATGGAATCTTGAACAAGATCGAGCCTCACGAGCCTGTTGACAAGGACCTCTACGAGTTGCCCGCTGAGGAAGCTAAGGCCATTCCTCAGGTTCCCGGTTCTCTCGAGGAAGCCCTCGTCGCCTTGGAGAACGACCACGAGTTCCTGCTCGCTGGTGGTGTCTTCACGGAGGACCTGATCGAGACCTGGATCGATTTCAAGCGTGAGAACGAGATTCTGCCCATGGCGCAGCGTCCTCACCCCTTCGAGTTCGAGCTGTACTACGGCGTCTAATTCGAGAGACAGACTCTGGTGGGCCCTATCGTGGGATGGGGCCCACCAGGCCGTTAAGCCTCGTGCCCGTAGAAGACGCGTTCAAACACCACGCGTGAGCGCCTCGTGACTCTCAGGTAAGTCTCCTCCAGCACACTCGCGCTTCGTGGCGGGTATCCCATGAGGCGCGCAGCGCCCTCCAAACCCACACGATCACTGGGTAGCACATCTGTCGACGACTCCCCGAAGAGGGCCAGCGCTGTCCTAATGCGAGATGCCAAGAGCCACGCTTCACGAAGAAGGTCGACATCGGTCCGGTCAATAAGACCGTTGTCATCGATTCGTTGCAAAGCTTCCAGTGTTGAGGCTGATCGAATATCGGGGTGATCATGCCCATGCTGCAACTGCAGCAGTTGCACGGCCCATTCGACGTCGCTGAGAGACCCGCGACCGAGCTTCAGATGGCGGGACGCATCCACTCCTTGAGGAAGCCGCTCAGCCTCGACGCGAGCCTTGATGCGCCGAATCTCCCGGGCCTCATCCTCGCGGAACACCTTTGGGTAGCGATACATCGCCGCCATGTCGAGAAAATCAGTGGTCAACGCCTCGTCTCCGACGTAGCTGGCTGCTCGCAGTAATGCTTGCGCCTCCCAGCCGAGTGCCCACCGCTCGTAATAGGCAGCATAGGCGTCCAAACTGCGCACAATCGGGCCATTTTTGCCTTCAGGGCGAAGACCAGCATCGAGATCCACCGGGAAGAGGACGTCCTCGCTCAATCGGGTGATGTCCTTGACGATACGCTCCGCGACACTGTGGGCCTGCTCTGCGGCCCCTGCATCCCTGAACACATAAACCACGTCCAGATCCGATCCGAAACCTAACTCGGCGCCACCCAGTCGGCCCATCGCGATAACGGCGAACTCGATACCATCATCGGGAGTTCGAGCCAGAGCGACAATCCCCTCTAGGAAAACCCTGGAGAGAGTCGTCAGCGCATTCCCGACCTGCGTGATGTCACTCACCCCGACCATGCTGGAGAGCGCGATCCGCAGGAGCTCGCGACGTCGGAAGCCTCGAAGGGCTTTTCTTGCCGAGTCCTCACTGTCCTGGTGGCGCTCGAGGGTCGCCTGGACCTCATCGCGCAGGGACGCTAGCTCCCGCGGCACAAGGTCATCATCGTTATCCAGCCACGCGGCTCCCTCAGGGACCCGACCGAACAGTTTTGCCACAAACGCGCTGGTGCCGAGCACCGTCATCAATCGCCCAGCAGCACCGGATGAATCCCGCAACATCCGAAGGAACCAATGGGACTCCCCCAAGTCATCACTGAGTTGGCGGAAGGCGAGCAGTCCACCATCGGGATCAGTTCCTTCTGCAAGCCACTTGAGGAGGACAGGAAATAGTGTCTTGTGGATGGCGGCGCGTCGAGAAACACCCTGTGTGAGGGCTCCAATGTGGTGGAGCGCACCCTCTGGGTTTCTAAACCCTGAGGCTTGGAGTCGCAATGCCGCCTGCTCACTGGTGAGCTCCACCCCCGGGTCCTCAAGACCTGCCACCGCAGAAAGTAGCGGCCGATAAAACAGTCGCTCATGCAGACTTCGGACGGAACGCTGAATACCTCGCCAGTGCTCGACAAGGCTCTCTGCCGTGTCGGCAAGTTTCGTGTGCCGGGCGAGCACGCGCAGTGCTTCTTCGCCCTGTGGCATCACATGACTACGCTTCAGTGCTCCCAGCTGAATCCGGTGCTCGAGTACTCGAAGCGTTCGGTAGGCGTGATCGAACTCAGCCGCCTCAGCGCGCCCGACATAGCCCGCCTCGCTGAGAGCCCTGAGTGCTCCCAAGGTATCCAGTTTCCGCACGGTCTCGTCGTGTGCTCCGTGGACGAGCTGAAGCAGTTGAATGGTGAACTCAATGTCTCGAAGGCCACCAGGACCCAGCTTAATTTGGTAATCCACTTGGTCAGCAGGAATGTTGTCCGTCACGCGCTCACGCATACGTTGCACTTGCTCAACAAAGCCCGGCCGGCTCGAGGCTTGCCAAATCAGGGGCTCCAGGGCTTCGCGATAGGCAGCGCCGAGCGCACGGTCTCCGGCGAGAGGCCGAGCCTTAATCAGCGCCTGAAACTCCCAATCGTGGGCCCAACGCTCGTAGTACGCCACGTGTGACTCCAGGGTGCGCACCAGCGCACCATCTTTTCCTTCAGGACGCAGGTTGGGGTCAACTTCCCACAGGCCAGGCTCCACCCCAAACTCCATGAGATACCGGGCAGTATCGCGAGCAAGGGTCTCAGCGCTTCTGACGACAAAGCTCGCATCAGCGCCCTCCGGGACATCGGTGACATAGATGACGTCGACATCACTCAGGTAATTGAGCTCCGCCGCTCCGGCCTTGCCCATGCCGATGATGGCCAGTGGTACATCCTTGGCGCTCAGATTGTGGTGTTCGCGGGCGATATCCAGCGCAGCGTCGAGTGCAGCCGAGGCCATATCCGCGAGCGCCCTGGCCACCTGATCGACAATGGAGACCGGTGAGCTCTGACGGGTGTCCCAGAGCGCAAGACGACAGAGCTGTCGACGATAGGCGACCCGCAGCGCCATGGCAGCGCTCTCCGTTTCCAGCCCAGAGATCGCTTTCCTGAAAATCGTGAGGTACTCACTGTCACGGGGAAGCGAGCGCAGCGGCTTGTGGAGCAGATCCCACTGGTCGGGGTGGCGCTTGAGAAAGTCGCCCAGTCCTGAGCTTGACCCGGCGAGCAGAACCAGAGACTCTCGGTGGTCACTATCGGACCATAGTTTTCGAAACCGGCTGGGTTCCTTCTCTGCTAAGTCGGCGACTGTCTTGAGCGCAAGGTCAGGGTCGGCTGCTCCAGAAAAGTCCTCTGCGGAAAAGTCTTGGGCGTCAAGACGGTCTCGGGCTTCGCCCAGCCTCGCAAAGCCAGCTTTCGCCAGCGATGACAGGGGTGACGGAGTCCGCGACATCCTCTGGAAAGTTAGAGAATCTCGAGATTGCTGGCGAGTTCATAGGGGGTGACCTGAGCGCGGTAAGTGTTCCAATCGCGCTTCTTGTTCAGCAACACATAGTTGAACACCTGCTCACCCAATGTTTCTGCGACAAGTTCACTGTCTTCCATCAGGGACAGCGCCCTATCCAGGCTCGCGGGAAGCGGTTCATACCCGAGAGCTCGGCGCTCACCTTCGCTGAGCTCCCATACGGTGTCTTCGGCCTCGGCGGGAAGCTCATAGTTCTCCGAAATACCCTTCAAGCCCGCAGCCAAAAGAACGGCAAAGGCGAGGTAAGGGTTAGCAGCAGAGTCCATGGCGCGGTACTCAATACGAGCGCTCTGGCCCTTGCCGGGCTTGTAGAGGGGGACGCGCACGAGTGCGCTGCGGTTGTTGTGACCCCAGGTGACGTAGCTGGGGGCTTCATGGCCGCCCCAGAGCCGCTTGTAGGAGTTCACGAACTGGTTGGTAATCGCCGTGAACTCTGGGGCGTGCTTGAGCACTCCAGCAACGAAAGAGCGTCCGACTGCCGAGAGCTGGTACTTACCACCGGCGTCAAAGAACGCGTTAGTGTCACCCTCGAAGAGCGACATATGGGTGTGCATTCCTGATCCAGGATGGTGCGCCATGGGCTTGGGCATAAAGGTGGCATAAACACCCTGTTCGATGGCAACCTCTTTGATAACGGTGCGGAACGTCATGATGTTGTCCGCCGTCGTCAGCGCATCCGCATAGCGAAGGTCAATCTCGTTTTGACCGGGACCGGCCTCGTGGTGACTGAATTCCACCGAAATTCCTAAGTCCTCGAGCATTCGAATGGCGCGACGCCGGAAATCGTGAGCACTGCCGCCGGGAACATTGTCGAAATATCCCGCCGAGTCCACCGGCTCGGGGCCGTTCTCGCCGTAGGCACTGGACTTCAGGAGATAAAACTCGATCTCGGGGTGGGTGTAGAAGGTGAAGCCCAAATCTGCGGCTTTTTCCAACTGACGCTTGAGAACGAAACGAGGATCTGTGACTGCGGGCTGACCATCAGGAGTGGTGATGTCACAGAACATGCGGGCAGTGGGGTCAATCTCACCGCGCCAGGGCAGAATCTGGAACGTTGTGGGGTCAGGATGCGCGAGCACGTCAGCCTCGAAAGCACGCGTAAAGCCTTCGATGGAGGATCCATCGATTCCCAAGCCTTCGGCGAAGGCGCCTTCGATCTCGGCGGGCGCAACCGCCACCATTTTGAGGGTGCCGACGACGTCGGTGAACCACAAACGGATGAACTTCACTCCGCGCTCTTCAATCGTGCGCAGAACAAAATCTCGTTGCTTATCCATCACATATCCTTTGCACCCATGTGGAGGGGCTAAAACCCTGCCATTAGGCTACTTGGTATGCCCCGTCTTCGCTTGGCCATGGCCCAAACTAACCCGATTGTGGGTGACCGGGCACACAATGCCGAGCGTCTCTTAGAGCTCGCCCAGCAGGCCTACGATCAGGGCGCTCAGGTCTTCCTCACGGGTGAATTAGCTCTGACGGGATATCCCATTGAGGACCTGGCGTTGCGCGATAACTTTCTAGAAATCTCTCGCCACGCACTGGACGCCTTCGCCCTCGCCCTGGACACCCAAGGAATGGGTGACATGGCCGTGATTGTGGGGCACCCAGATGGTCCCTACTCTGCGGAGGATTCGGCGACAATCCTGCATCACCCGGCTCGGGCAAGGAACTGCGCCTCAGTGCTTGCTCACGGAAAAATTCATGCGACCTACGCCAAACATCATCTCCCCAACTACGCAGTATTCGATGAGTTTCGAACCTTTCTCCCCGGCGATCAAGGCCTCATAGTGCGAACCGGTGGAGTCGACCTTGGGCTCGTCATTTGCGAGGACCTGTGGCGCTCTGATGGGCCTATCGAAAGCCTCACCGGCTATCCCCTGGGTGCGCTTCTTGTCCCGAATGCTTCACCCTTTGAGCGCGATAAGGATGAGGTACGTGAGCCACTCGTGGTCACCCGCGCCAAGGACATGAAAACTCACATCGCCTACGTGAATCTCGTGGGTGGGCAAGACGACCTTGTTTTTGATGGCGACAGCATGGTGGTGAATCCCGCGGGTAAGCGCCTTTCCTGGGGTGCTCGGTTCGAGGAGGACCTCATCCTCCAGGACCTTGAGCTTCCAGGCTCTGTGCTTGAAGCTGCGTTACCACCACACACCGTGCTGTGTGAGGTAGACATCCGCGGACCCGGTGAACAGCCACTTCTCCCTCGGAGCAGCCCCGAGGAAGATGACAACGCAATCCTGTGGCAAGCCCTCGTAACCGGCACCAGGGATTACGTCACCAAGAACGGTTTCCCTTCCGTCATGCTGGGGCTCTCCGGCGGTATTGACTCAGCCGTCTGCGCGACGATCGCCGTCGACGCTCTGGGTGCAGATCGAGTGTTCGGGGTGAGTTTGCCAAGCGTCCACTCCAGCGAGCATTCCCTCGGGGACGCAGAAGCGCTGGCCAAGGCTCAGGGAGTCAACTATCGAGTAGAGCAGATTGGCGACGTCGTGAGCGTCCTCGATAGTCAATTGGGGTTGAGCGGCCTTGCCGCGGAAAATGTTCAAGCCCGAGCCCGCGCGATCATCCTGATGGCGTTGTCGAACAAAGAGGGACACCTAGTTCTCACCACCGGCAACAAATCTGAACTGGCCGTCGGGTATTCCACGATTTATGGCGATTCTGTGGGCGGGTACGCGCCAATCAAGGATGTCCCGAAAACGCTGGTGTGGGAGTTGGCCCGGTGGCGCAACGATCAAGCGCTGTCCGCAGGGGAACAAACACCCATCCCCCTGAGTTCCATCGAGAAGCCTCCGAGTGCCGAGTTGAGGCCCGACCAAACTGACCAAGACAGCTTGCCTGACTACGCGGTCCTCGACGCCATTCTTGAGCTCTTGATTGTGGAGGGTCTCGACGTCCCACAGATCACGAATCGAGGATTCGATCAAGCACTCGTCGAAGACATCGTGGGCCTGGTATCTCGGGCCGAGTGGAAGCGACGCCAGGGAGCAATTGGACCGAGAATTTCGAGCGTGGCGTTTGGCAGGGACCGTCGCCTACCCATCACGAGCAGACCTACCCCTTTTCCGTCCTCGCGATAGGCTCACACGCATGACTGACGCACCCAAAAAGGTTCGAGTTCGGCACTTTGCCGCAGCGAAAGCTGAAGGCATCCGGATTACCGGGCTCACCAGTTACGACTTTTTGACGGCCGGAATCTTTGATGCCGCGGGTGTTGATTTCCTGCTTGTGGGTGACTCAGCAGCCAATGTGGTGTTCGGGTATGACACCACAGTGCCCGTCACCACCGATGAGCTCATCCCTCTGTGCAAAGGAGTTGTTCGCGCCGCGAAGCGGGCTCTCGTAGTGGCCGATCTCCCCTTTGGCTCCTATGAGGCCAACCCGGATGACGCCCTTCACACCGCAGTGCGGTTCATGAAGGAGGCCGGCGTCCACGCGGTGAAACTCGAGGGCGGTGAGCGCTCCGCGTCGAGCATCGAGCGCATCGTCGGAGCCGGAGTGCCCGTGATGGGTCACATCGGATTCACACCACAGTCTGAGCACGGCCTGGGGGGACATGTTGTCCAAGGAAAAGGCTCAGGCCGCGAGCAACTGATGAAGGATGCGCTCGCTGTGGAGAAGGCTGGAGCTTTCGCGGTGGTGATTGAAATGGTCCCCGAAGAGGTGGCCAAAGAAGTCTCCGAGGCGCTACGTATCCCCACCATCGGGATCGGCGCGGGTGCCCACACCGATGGCCAGATTCTGGTCTGGACGGACCTCGCCGGGCTTTCCACATCGCGAGTGCCCAAGTTTGTGAAGCAGTATGCGTCACTGGAAAAAGATCTCCACTCGGCTGTGTCCACGTGGATCGGTGAGATCAACTCCGGGGCTTTCCCCGGGCCAGAGCACAGTTTCCGTGAAGACTAGGGCTTTTGTTCGTCGTCTTCCCAGGCCTGTGATCGCTCTCGGGCAATTTCTGGTGCGCGGAGAGCCTCTTCGCGAGTAGCAAACGGTCCATCCCGGTGGAGACCCAGCGACTGGCGTCCCTGCTCAACCTCACGCGTTTTATGGTTGTACCACCATTGATCCTGGTCGGCCATCTCGCTCCCCCTGTTTAGACTAGGCATGTGCCTCGAGACGCTACTGGATATCTGACTCCAGGGATTCTGGGGCCTCAGAGGCTGGTGCCCTCCTCTATCGTGGCACCTGAGTACGTGGGACGACAATCGCCCCGGGAACACGTGGGCGATGACGTCTACACGGTGGAGGAAATCGAACTCATCCGGGCTGCGGGAAAGATTGCAGCTGGAGCCATCGAGGCGACTGGCGCGGCAGTCGCACCGGGTGTCACCACCGATCAGCTTGACGCGATCGCGCACGACTATGTCGTGTCCCATGGCGCGTACCCCTCGACCCTCGGATATCGGGGCTACCCCAAATCGTGTTGCACCTCACTCAACGAAGTAATTTGCCACGGCATCCCCGATAACACCGTGATCCAGGAGGGCGACCTGGTCAATATCGACATCACCGCCTATAAAGACGGCATGCACGGGGATCTCAACAAGACATTTGTGGCAGGAGAGGCCTCCGAGGAAGCGGCTCTCTTAGTGGAGCGAACGGAAGAGGCGCTTCGTCGAGGAATCAAGGCTGTGGCGCCTGGACGCCACATCAACGTCATCGGGAAAGCCATCGAGGCATACGCGAATCGTTTTGGATATGGAGTGGTTCGGGACTTCACCGGACACGGGGTGGGATCCTCGTTCCACTCGGGCCTGATCATCCCCCACTATGACGCCGCACCACTTTTTGACCAGCTCATGGTTCCAGGAATGGTCTTCACCATTGAACCGATGTTGACCCTGGGAACAATCCACTGG
>Ga0233451_10000600_pt1 | contig 36429 bp, 36 predicted proteins | sample 011ome_29_FD_183052 | JGI IMG/M metagenome (GOLD analysis project Ga0233451, IMG submission 183052) | Coastal salt marsh microbial communities from the Groves Creek Marsh, Skidaway Island, Georgia - 011504CT (spades assembly) | ecosystem: Environmental > Aquatic > Marine > Intertidal zone >... | reverse complement strand
TGGGGACCATATCCCAGTTCGGATCTGATCTGATCCCAGAATGCGGCATGCGCTGCCCGCAATTCTGGTCGATCATACATTGGAAATCCGGCGATCATTTGGATTGCGCGGCGTGCCGGGCTTTGGCGCTGTCCACATCGCTGACCCCAAGCAAGCTTGAAACCATACGGATCAGGGCATCTTCGGTCGCGTCACGCTGGTCATCCGCTAGGGCCACAGACCACATTGATTGAACGATGGCTTGGCGGTCATCATAGGCGACCGCCTCTTTCAATGCGCGGGTAAAGCGGACCGTGTCTGGGGCTTCTTGCTCTAGGGTTTCGCCGTCATGGCGCAGGGCCGCCGTCGCCGCTGGATCCAGGCCATAGCGTTGGGCTAGAACCTGGTCGATTTGGGCCTGTTCTTGATCATCAAAATTTCCATCGGATTTTGCGACCCGCACCAACAGCGCTGCCATAGCGATTTTTGCTTGGTCTTGGGGCAGGGGCGCTGGATCCGAGGCCAGTAGCGATTTTAAAAAATTTCCAAACATTAGGCATCGTATCCTTCGACAATTACCAAATCACCCACCGATATATCAAGACGCAGTGACAAGGCATGTTGGTATTCGGGGCTATGGTAGCAGGCTTGTGCTGTTTCCAAATCGGGGAATTCAATCACAACAGTGCGATCACGCATGCTGCCTTCTTGAATGGTTTGTGCGCCGCCGCGGACAATAAATTTTGCGCCATATTTGGCAAAGGCGATGGCATTTGCCGCCTTGTATTGTTCGTACTGCGCAGGGTCGTCGACGGTGACATGCGCCACCCAATATGCTTTGGCCATGTTGGATCCTTTTTCTAGGGACATTAGCGATTTATGGCCCAAAAACAAGGGGTGCGCATGGCACGCCAAGCAGATCAAATGCGTTCGACCTGACCACCATGTGCAACAACCTTGTCAAAACCACCGATGTTTTGGACAGTTGTAAATCCCAGCTTTTTCAATACGCGCGTGGCCATATGGCTGCGTGCGCCTGATGCGCAATAAATTGCGATCGGACGGTCCGCAGTTAAATCCTGATCGAAATCTGGAAACCGTAGATCAGCGATGTTTGCAAGCTGCATCAATGGAATATGTTTTGCGCCCTTAATTTTACCAGACGCCTTAACTTCGGTGATGTCACGCACATCAATTAGGGTTGTCTGCCCTTGGGCCGCATCGGCCAGTATGTCAGCGACAGTGGGCGCGTTTTTTGATTTGAATAATCCAAACATGGTCGTCATCCTTTGTTGTCAGATGTCTACCACAAACATATTCAATAATCAATATGTGAAATTTGATTAACACGTCGCGCAGGTGCGTTACGTTAACTGCCTGAATTTGCTGTCTAAATGATCCAGGCAGTCTGACAACCCATAGGGTGGGTTAAGGCAAAATAACCCAGACCCTATCATACGATGCCCTTCGCGGGCGGGGGGGAATGTCACACGATGGTCCATTGCGTCAGGGAATTGTTCAATCAGTGGACCGATCATCGCGTCATGGGGCCGATCTGCCAAGATTGGGTACCATAAAAAAATTATGCCGACATTCCATTTTTTAGCGATGTTACTGATAAAGGTTGGGATCATCACATAATCAGTTTTTATTTCATATGACGGATCAATCACCATTAACCCACGGCGCGGTGTGGGCGGGGTGATGGATTGTGCCATGGCAAATCCATCTTGCTGGTAAATATTGGCCCCCATTATGGCCAATTCAAGCGCGTGTTTTTCCTGTGGGTGCAATTCGGCCAGATGAACAGTGTCGGTTGCGCGCAACAGCAACTTGGCCAACATGGGCGACCCAGGATAGGCCGTGGGCCCGTGGATGCTGCGTGCTTTGTTCAACGCGCGCATGTATGGGTGTTGCGGGTCAAACCATTTCTGATCCAACGCCTTGGCAATCCCTTGGACGGCTTCGCCGGTTTTGACAGCGGCATCATCCGACAAATCGTATAACGCGCGGCCCGCATGCGTTTCGATATAGCTGACGGGTTTATCTTTTCGCGTCAGATACTCTAGGATCCAAGACAATGCCGCATGTTTGTGGACATCGGCCAGATTGCCTGCGTGATAGATGTGTTGATACGACAGCATGTCTGGGATCGCGCAGGTCAGACCAGGCGCGATTCCTCTTTTGCGGCGCGGACGAAATCTTTGAACAGGGGATGCGGGTCAAAGGGTTTTGATTTCAGTTCTGGATGGAACTGAACCCCAATGAACCAAGGATGATCTGCCCATTCAACAATTTCTGGCAAACGGCCATCTGGGGACATGCCCGTAAATTTCAGGCCAGCCTGTTCCAATTGCTCGCGGTATTTCACGGCGACTTCGTACCGGTGGCGGTGGCGTTCTTCGATATCGCAGGTGCCGTAAACCTTTGCCACGCGCGAATCCGCATCAAGGGTCGCAGAATAGGCGCCCAAACGCATGGTGCCGCCTTTGTCGTCACCAACAGAGCGTTCAACAGTTTGATTGCCTTGGACCCATTCTTTCAAATGGTATACCACGGGCTCAAAGCGTTTTTTGCCGGCTTCGTGGTCGAATTCTTCGGATCCTGCGGTTTCCAGACCAGCGACATTGCGCGCCGCCTCGATCACGGCCATTTGCATGCCCAAACAGATGCCCAGATAGGGCACTTTGTGTTCGCGGGCGAATTGGGCCGCCTTGATTTTGCCCTCGGTTCCGCGTTCGCCAAAACCGCCTGGGACCAAGATGGCATCAAAACCATGCAGATGCGCGGTTGGGTCTGATTCGTCGAACACTTCTGCGTCGACCCATTTAACATTGACCTTAACGCGGTTGGCCATGCCGCCATGTGTCAATGCTTCAGCGATGGATTTATAGGCATCCTCAAGCTGGGTGTATTTGCCAACAATGGCAACATTCACTTCGCCTTCTGGGTTGTAAATGCGATCTGCCACATCTTCCCAACGTGACAAGTCAGGTTTGGGCGCCGGTGCAATGCCAAAGGCGTCTAGCACAGCCTGATCCAATCCTTCGCGGTGATAGGCCAAGGGGGCCTCATAGATGGATTTCAAATCTTTGGCTGCAATGACGCTGTCGGGGCGCACGTTACAGAACAACGCAAGTTTTTCACGCTCTTTCGCGGGGATGTCCCCTTCTGAGCGACAGACCAGAATATCAGGTGCGATACCGATGGACCGCAGTTCCTTGACGCTGTGCTGGGTCGGTTTTGTTTTCAATTCGCCCGAGGCTTTGACAAAGGGCAGCAGGGTCAAATGCATGAAAATGCACTGGCCGCGTGGCTTATCTTGGGAAAATTGGCGGATCGCTTCGAAAAATGGCAATCCTTCGATGTCGCCGACGGTGCCGCCAATTTCACACAACATGAAATCAACTTCGTCTTCGCCGATACTTAGGAAATCTTTAATTTCGTTTGTGACATGGGGGATCACCTGAATCGTTTTGCCCAAATAATCGCCGCGGCGCTCTTTTTCCAAAACGGTGGAATAAATACGACCAGAGGAAACAGAATCAGTGGTGCGTGCTGCAACACCGGTGAACCGTTCGTAATGGCCCAAATCCAAATCGGTTTCTGCACCATCGTCGGTTACAAAAACTTCGCCATGTTCAAACGGCGACATTGTACCGGGATCAACGTTTAGATAGGGGTCCAATTTTCGCAGGCGCACGCTATAACCGCGGGCTTGCAACAATGCGCCCAACGCGGCCGAGGCCAATCCTTTACCCAAGGATGAAACGACACCACCTGTGATGAAAATGTATCTAGCCATGTATTAGGCGCTCCCGTGAATTGGCTGGGCAAATCCCAAAAAAACGATCCCACCGCGAAAATTTTTCGCAGTATCACGGGATTTAAGTCATAAAGGATTCGCAAAATTTTTGCAATAAGACCGCAACATAATGTTGCGATCTTTTTTCACACATCAATAGATTGTGGTTAGTCTGCGCTCGGCACCAATGGTGCAGTGTCGCCAAGTGTTGGCGGTAGCAGATCATCTACATTCGGCAACTCAGGCGCTGTGCTGGATGCCGGTTCGCTGACGCCCAAACGGTCAAAGATTGACGAACCTGCTGATTTTTCAGCAGCAATCACTGTCAGTGACAATGACGTGATGATGAAACCAATCGCCAAAATCCATGTCATTTTTGTCAGCGCGGTTGCTGCGGCGCGGCCGGACATTGCATCGCCGCCGCTGCCCATTCCCAAACCGCCGCCTTCGGATCGTTGCAACAATACGATGCCAACCAAGGACAATGCCAAGATCAGGTGAATGGTAAGTACGACGTTTTCCATAGGGCCCCGCGGTTTTCGAAATTATCGGCTGCTAGATATGCAAGATTTCGCTTGGGGGCAAGGGTGAATTGTGAACCGGCACAAATCTGTCATATGTGGTTTTTTTGATCATTGTGTCACATATCCCAGATTCATGGTTCCATTTGTTGTAAACCCCCGCTATATCGACGCGGGTTTGATTGCATCTTAGAAAGGTCCAGATATGGCAAACGTGGTTGTTGTCGGCGCTCAGTGGGGCGATGAAGGCAAAGGCAAAATCGTCGATTGGCTCAGCGAACGCGCGGACGTTGTTGCCCGTTTCCAAGGGGGCCACAATGCAGGTCACACATTGGTAATCGATGGCAAGGTGTATAAATTGCACGTTCTACCATCTGGTGTTGTGCGCGGTGGAAAGCTGTCTGTAATTGGCAACGGCGTTGTTTTGGACCCATGGCATTTGATCAAAGAAATCGAGACACTGCGCGCGCAGGATGTCGAAATTTCCCCTGAAACATTGATGATTGCGGAAAACACGCCATTGATTTTGCCCGTTCACGGCGAATTGGACCGCGCCCGCGAAGAACAAAATTCTGTTGCTAAAATCGGCACCACAGGCCGCGGCATTGGCCCCGCCTATGAAGATAAAGTGGGCCGCCGTGTCATTCGCGTGGCCGATTTGGCGGATTTGGCGACATTGCAAACCCGTGTGGATCGCATGCTGGCACACCATAACCCACTGCGCCGTGGTTTGGGCATGGTCGAAATAGACCGCGATGATCTGGTCAAACAATTGCAAGAGATCGCACCCGAGGTTCTGAAATACGCAGCCCCCGTGTGGAAAGTTTTGAACGAAAAACGCAAAGCCGGCAAACGCATCCTGTTCGAAGGCGCCCAGGGCGCGTTGTTGGACGTGGATTTTGGCACATATCCGTTTGTAACGTCATCGAACGTCATCGCAGGTCAGGCCGCTACAGGCACAGGAATTGGCCCAAATGGCATCGATTTTGTTTTGGGCATTGTCAAAGCATACACCACCCGCGTGGGCGAAGGTCCATTCCCAACCGAATTGTTCGATGACGATGGTGATCGCTTGGGGACCCGCGGCCATGAATTCGGCACCACAACCGGCCGCAAACGCCGCTGTGGTTGGTTTGATGCCTGTTTGGTGCGCCAGACCTGTGCCACATCAGGGGTCACAGGCATTTCATTGACAAAACTGGACGTTCTGGATGGGTTTGAAACCCTGAAAATTTGCGTGGGTTATGAATTGGACGGCAAACGCATGGATTATCTGCCAACGGCTGCCGATGAACAAGCCCGCTGCAAACCCATCTATGAAGAAATGCCAGGCTGGAGCGAAAGCACCGAAGGCGCGCGCAGCTGGGCAGATTTGCCAGCAAACGCCATCAAATACGTGCGCCGCGTCGAAGAGTTGATTGAATGCCCAGTTGCGCTACTTTCAACCTCACCCGAACGCGAAGACACAATTTTGGTAACGGACCCATTCCAAGACTAATGGCACTGAGTTATAAATCCCGTCGCAGATGGTCGTTGATCATTTTGCTGGTTGGCTTGCCGCTGTATATTGTGGCGGCGGTCAACATCGTGTCGTGGTTTGATCGTCCGCCGATTTGGGTGGAATTCGCGATCTATGTCGCGCTGGGCTTTGTGTGGGTGCTGCCGTTCAAGTTTGTGTTCAAGGGCGTAGGGCAGGCTGACCCTGACGCGGATCAGTCCGACGAATAATTTTTCTTTGTCCCCTGTGAATTTGCCTGCTACTGCTTGTGCAAAATGGCGAACAGGGGACCAAGATGACACAGCAGCCAAACATTCTAATCATAATGGTGGATCAGTTAAACGGAACGCTGTTTCCCGATGGTCCCGCTGATTTTTTGCATGCACCGCATTTGAAAAAATTGGCGGCGCGTTCGACGCGATTTGCCAATGCCTATACTGCCAGCCCGCTGTGCGCGCCGGGGCGTGCGGCTTTTATGTCGGGGCAGTTGCCATCGCAAAATGGGGTCTATGATAATGCGGCAGAATTTGCGTCATCGATCCCGACCTATGCCCATCATTTGCGCCGCGCAGGGTATTATACCTGTTTGTCGGGTAAAATGCATTTTGTGGGTCCCGATCAGCTGCATGGGTTCGAAGACCGCTTAACAACCGATATTTATCCCGCTGATTTCGGCTGGACGCCGGATTATCGCAAACCAGGCGAACGCATTGATTGGTGGTATCACAATATGGGGTCTGTGACGGGGGCAGGGGTTGCCGAAATCACCAACCAAATGGAATACGACGACGAAGTGGCCTATCACGCGACGCGCAAATTATATGATCTGGCCCGTGGTGGGGATGATCGCCCCTGGTGCATGACCGTCAGTTTTACCCACCCGCATGATCCCTATGTGGCGCGGAAAAAATATTGGGATCTATACCAAGATTGCGACCATCTGATGCCAAGCGTCGGGCCAATCCCGTATGAGGACCAAGACACCCATTCAAAACGCATTTTCGATGCAAATGATTGGCGCAGTTATGATTTGACCGACGATATGGTTCAACGCTCGCGCCGCGCCTACTTTGCCAACATCAGCTATCTGGATGATAAGGTGGGCGAATTGCTGGAAGTGTTGGACAGCACACGCCAAGAGGCGATAATTCTGTTCGTATCCGACCACGGCGATATGCTGGGCGAACGGGGACTGTGGTTCAAAATGTCATTTTTCGAAGGCTCGGCACGTGTGCCCATGATGATTGCGGCCCCGCAAATGGCGGCTGGTCTGGTCAGCGATCCGGTGTCAAATATCGATGTGTGCCCCACGCTGTGCGATTTGGCGGGGGTGTCGATGGCGGATGTGATGCCATGGACCACAGGGCAAAGTTTGGTGCCATTGGGGCAGGGCGTGGCGCGCGAAACACCCGTGGCCATGGAATACGCGGCCGAAGGATCCTATGCGCCAATGGTCTGCCTGCGTCAGGGGGATTGGAAATATACCCGCTGCGCGCTGGATCCTGAACAGTTGTTCCATGTGACCCGCGATCCAAACGAATTGGAAAATTTGGCAGGTGATCCTGAATATGCAGATGTTTTGGCTGATTTTCGGGCACAGGCAGATGCGCGATGGGATTTGGACCGGTTTGACGCAGATGTGCGCCAATCTCAGGCCAAACGCTGGGTCGTCTATGAGGCATTGCGGCAGGGCGGCTATTACCCGTGGGATTATCAGCCCCTGCAGAAAGCGTCAGAGCGGTATATGCGCAACCATATGGATTTGAACGTGCTTGAGGAAAGCCAGCGTTATCCGCGTGGTGAATGAGCCTGTGAGAGCACCAGATCCAGCAAGGCGCGGCTTTCTTGACGGGCGTGGGTGGCTGTGATGGGGCGTTCGTTTTGCGCCACATTCAGCCAGACCCCATCCATATAGGATTGCAACATCCGTTCAATCGCCCGCCGAATATGCGCTGGCGCCAGTTGTTTTAATTCGTGGCGAAAATGGCTGGCAACGCGTGCTTGGTTGATGCGTTGCAACCGCGCCAAACTGTCTGAGTAGGGGGCAGCAGCCCAAAACTGTACCCAGAAACTGCAGTGTTCAGGCGTAAATAATGCTTCGTCAAAATTCGCCTCGATTAAGGCGCGCAGGCGATCTTTGGGTGTTTGGGCAGTGGCCAAGCGTGTGCGATGGGCCTGCGAGAGCATGATTAGCAAATGGCGCATGGTGGCCACCATTAGCTGTTCTTTGGATCCGAAATAATAATTGATACTGGCAGCAGTTGCGCCAACCTGTCGTGCAATTTCGGACATGGTGACAGCGTGAAAGCCTTTGGCATAGGTGGCTTTCAATGTAGCTTGGATGAATTCATCGTGGCGAATATCGCGGATTAATTTTCGTTTCATGACTATATATTTAGGGAACTTTATAGTTGGATCAATAACTAATCCGTAATTCGAAAAACTAAACCACGATTTAATTTTCTCGATTTTTGGAAAATCCTGTGATACTTTCGCGTCATAAGCCAAATAAAAACGGGAGGAAATTATGACGTCAATTATAACTTTTGGTGTGCTTATGGCCTTTGCTCTGGTCATATTCGTCACCATAAAATGGTGGAACCTGCAGCTTGAGGGGACAAACCCTGTGTCGCTGTTTGTGTTTATATCGATTTTGTTTACATCCGGATTGGATGTGGGATTGGTGATGTTCCCACTGGCATGGGATTTCCCATTATATGCTGATGTTGCCAGTGAACCCGCCTATGGTGTGACAAACCCGCTGGCCATTGAATTTGGGTATTGGGGGTTTTTGATTTGGGCGTTTTATTTCCTGACCGGATTTTATTTCTGCGTCATTGAACCAAAGGTCAAATTTTTCGAAATCCCAGTTGTGAAATGGATCAATAACATTGTGATCATTGGCACCTGTGCCTTTACTGGGGCCTTGTTCCTGATCTATCTGCCCTATTACATTCCTATGGTGGGCGATGGTGAAACGGTTATCCCTGCGTTCTATGTGCTGACGATTTTGGTGATTGCGGCGGCGGCCTATTCATCGACGGATTTAAAGTTTGTTAAGGTTTTGTCAGTTGCGTCCACGGTGATGTTTTTCGGATTAATCGCCTTGGCCTGGATTTTGGCCGGCATGGGAATTGGTGATTTCACCGCCTCGGTTTCAAACATTGGGGGGTATTTCGCAAATATCCATGAATTTGTGACACCGATGACGGATTATCACGAATTTTTCCTGTTCTGGTGGTTTGCTTGGTCGATCATGATTGGTCAGTTCACATCGCGGTTTGTGGGTGGTTTGACAACATGGCAATTCCTGCTGGCGTTGCTGGTTATCCCATCGATCCCATTGGCGCTGTGGTTTGGGGTTTTGTACCATTATTTCACCGCAGGTATCGCGACCGAAGGATTGATGAACTGGGCGATGGTTGTTGTGGGGATCGTATTTGTGATCAATTCATTCGACAGTCTGATCCGCCTGTATACCGACAACCTAAACCTGACGGTCGAGCGTTTGGGTAAAATGACCTATCTGATTGCCAATATCGTGGTGCTGTCTGTGTTAACCGTTTTGTTCCAGTCACAGTGGCTGCAAATCGAATGGGTGGGCACAGTTGTCATCGGGCTATATGTCGGATGTGTGGTCTATATTATCATGAAACATCGTGCAGCTGTGATGGGTATTTCGTGATCTGAATGCAACGACGGTGGGCGGTGTTTGGCCCAATCGAACGCCGCCCACCCACCCACCCCGTCGCCCGATTGGGCCAAAGCCAAGAGGAGAGCGCATGCAAGCGGACTATGTAATCATCGGTGCAGGCAGTGCCGGATGTGCTATGGCCTATCGTCTAAGCGAGGCTGGCAAATCTGTGATCGTGTTGGAATATGGCGGCAGCGATGCCGGCCCGCTGATCCAAATGCCTGGGGCGTTAAGTTATCCGATGAACATGTCGCGCTATGACTGGGGATATTGGTCAGACCCCGAACCGCATTTGGGCGGGCGCCGGTTGGCCTGTCCGCGGGGCAAAGTGATTGGAGGATCATCCAGTATCAATGGCATGGTCTATGTGCGCGGTCATGCGCGTGATTTTGACACTTGGGCCGAAATGGGGGCCGATGGGTGGGCCTATGCCGATGTTTTGCCCTATTATAAACGCCAAGAATGCTGGGATCCGCGCGGCCATGGCGGCGATCCCGATTGGCGCGGCACCAATGGCCCATTGCATGTGACCCGCGGGACACGCGAAAACCCTTTGGTCCATGCCTTTGTCCAGGCAGGTGCGCAGGCGGGCTATCCCGTGACAGCCGATTACAACGGGCAACAGCAAGAGGGCTTTAGCCCGATGGAGCAGACAACCTATAAAGGCCAACGGTGGTCATCGGCCAAGGCCTATCTGAACCCAGCCCTTAAAACTGGCAACTGCCAACTGGTGCGCGGCTTGGCCCAAAAAATCACCATCACCGATGGGCGCGCCACGGGGGTGATATATCAGAATCGCGGTCAATCCCTGCAACTGCACGCAACCCAAGAGGTCATCGTTGCTGCATCCGCGATCAATTCGCCCAAATTGTTGATGCTGTCCGGCATTGGCCCTGCGGCGCATTTGCGTGACCATGGAATCGATGTCGTTGCCGATCGCCCCGGCGTGGGGCAGAATCTGCAAGACCATCTGGAATTATACATTCAAATGGCCGCCAGCCAGCCGGTGTCACTGTTCAAATACTGGAATCTGTTTGGCAAAGCTTGGGTTGGATTGCAGTGGCTGATCAATAAAACCGGCCCCGGCGCATCCAACCAATTCGAAAGTGCCGCATTCATCCGTTCGGATGCCGGCGTTGAATATCCCGATATTCAATATCATTTTCTGCCCATCGCCGTGCGCTATGATGGCCGCGCCGCCGCCGAAGGTCACGGGTTCCAAGCCCACGTCGGCCCCATGCGCAGCCCATCGCGTGGATCAGTCACGCTGCGATCCTCAGATCCGGCCGCAGATCCCAAGATTTTGTTCAACTATATGTCGCATGGAAAAGACTGGGCGGACTTCAGAAAATGCATCCGCCTGACGCGCGAAATTTTTGCGCAAGATGCCTTTAAGCCCTTTGTAAAACACGAAATTCAACCAGGTGAGGCCGTGCAAAGTGATGATGCGCTGAATGATTTTATTCGCGACCATGTCGAAAGCGCCTATCACCCCTGTGGGACCTGTAAAATGGGGCGCGCCGATGATCCGATGGCCGTTGTTGATCCAACCTGTCGGGTGATCGGTGTCGATGGACTGCGCGTGGCCGACAGCAGCATTTTCCCACGCATCACCAATGGCAATCTCAACGGCCCATCCATTATGGTTGGCGAAAAAGCATCTGATCATATTTTGGGTCGCGATCCGCTGCCACGGGCCAATGATATTCCGTGGATTCATCCAAATTGGAAAACCGCACAACGATAGGATAGGAATTGGGTTTTACGGGCTAATGCCCTGAATTGACCTGTTTTTACTGGGCGGCATCGTGTAGCGTTTAGACATGTCGAGCCAAAACATCATATCGTTAGCGTCACGCATTCGGTCCCACGGTCACAGCGAACCGCAGGGGTATAATTCGTTGCAGCGTGTTGTTCAGACCAAGCGTATCTTTGACGGAAAACTGATCCAAATGCAGCGTTCGCCAGTGCGCGATTTGCTGGCAGAACGCCACGCGAAACAAATCGCACAGCAATTGAACGCGATTTTGGGCTACGCGACGCGTCCATAATTCCCGCCCGCCCTAATTCACGGAATAGGGTAATAAATCACGCCGGTTCACATCAACGGTCAGCTGACGTTCCAATGGTGGAACCGAGCGTTGATGACAGGTGCGGCGTTCACACAATCGGCACGAAATCCCTATGGGTTCAAACGCATCGGGATTGTTCAAATCCAGCGTATCGGCATAGACTAAATCTTTGGCGTGCTTGACCTCGCATCCCAGCGCAATGGCGAACCGCCGAACGGGTGCATCATAGGATCCACCCGGTTTGGTGATATCTGTAGCCAGTGAAATATAGCGTACCCCGTCGGGTGTTTCCGCCAGCTGGCGCAAAAACTGCCCTGGTGTTTCAAATGCGCGATGCACGTTCCACAACGGACAGGCGCCGCCAAAACGGGCAAATTGCAACCGTGTTGCGGAATGGCGTTTGGTGATTGTGCCCGCCTGATCCACCCGCACAAAGAAAAAAGGAATGCCTTTTTCGTTCGGGCGCTGCAATGTGGACAAGCGATGGGCCACCTGTTCGATGGATGTGCCAAAATGATTGGCAAGGCGTTCCAAATCGTGGCGTTGTTCGCGGGCCGCAGTCAGAAATTCGCGATAGGGCATCAAGGCCGCGCCTGCAAAATAATTGGCCAAGCCGATTTTTGCGATGGATCGCGCTTGTGTTGATTGGAATTTTGCAAAATCCAATGTGGCGTCCAGCAATTTTTCCTGTGACAACAGCGCGAATTGCAACGTCAATTGAAACGCGATGGTCTGTGCTGATGCACGGTTTGATAAATACAGCGTTTTGGTATCCGCATCAAAGTGGCGTAACACTTTGTCATCGCGGTATAACACACGATAGCCTTGGGCGCGCAGGGTGGTTTCGACTTTGGTTTTGACCCAATTTGGGCCTTCTCGGCCTTGGGCAAATCGTTCTGCGGCGCGGTCCACGGCATCTATGTAATTGTCGCAGTAATGGAAAAAATCGCGCACCTCTTCCCAGGGGCTGGGGGCCAAACGCGCATCATCGCGGCCCAGTGCTTCGTCCAGCGATGCCAGACGTTCTTGGGTTTGGCGATAGGCGCGGTGCAGTTCCAAAAATGCGTGCACAAAGCCAGGTGCATTTGATGCGGATAACCTAAGATCTGACGCGGGCGGGATGTCACCAAAAACGGGATCGGCCAAGGCCTCTTTCAGATCGCTGATCAAACGTTCGCTGTCAGTTGACGACAATTCGGTGACGTCAAATCCAAATTCCTGTGCCAATGCCAAAATAACCGAACTGGACAGGGGGCGATTGTTGTTTTCCATCTGGTTCAAATAGGGCAGCGATACGCCCAATTTTTCTGCAAATGCTTTCTGTGTTAGGGTCAGCCGTTGGCGCATGTCGCGCAGTTTGGCACCAGCGTATAGTTTTTTGATCGCCATGGGTTTGCCCCCTTTGCAAAGTGTTTTGCAGACTTTGCAAAGTTTTGTGGCGCGGGTCTAGGGTGTATTTAGGATTCTGTTGCGCCGCATGACATATAAAATACAGATCAGCCCGATCGCGACCGATGTGGCCATGATTGTATTCAGCACCAGCGCCCCGTTGTCTGGGCGCAGCATAATGCCCGCCAGCGCCGATAGGGCAGCGCCGCCGCCAATCATGACCGAACTGCCCAATCCTGATGCGGTGCCGGCCAAATCAGGGCGTACGGACAACATGCCTGCCGTTGCATTTGGGATGGTCATTCCATTGCCCAAGCCAACAAAGGTCATGAAACCGAAAAACGTCAGCGCGCTGTCCAGATGTGCTGCATCGACTGCAATTGACATGACCAACCCTGATAGCGTGATGATCAAGCCAACGACGACCATTTTATCTGATCCGACCCGAACCGAGTAACGGCCCGATAGGAAATTGCCCGCGAAATACCCCAAGGCGGGTGCCCCAAAATAAATGCCCAATGCTTCGGGTGGCAGGCCGTATATGACGCCGCCCACAAAGGGTGCGCCGCCCAAATAGGCAAAAAACGCCCCCGAGCCAAAGGCCGAGGCCAAGCAATATCCCCAAAAACGACGTGATGACAGCAAGGTGGGGTATTGTTTGAACTGCCCCCAAACGTTGTTCGTTGAGGCGGCCGCGGTTTCGCCTTGATCAAGATAGGCCAGAATCCAGACAAACATCCCAATGAATCCCAGTGCCCAAAAATTACCCTGCCAACCAAAAAACGTATCGATATAGCCGCCCAAGGCAGGGGTCAGCATGGGGGCCACGGACATGCCCATTGTGACATAGGCAATTTTGGAACCTGCGGTCACGGCATCCGTGGTATCGCGCACAATGGCGCGTGACAGGATCATGGCAGAGGCCGCAATCGCCTGTACCGCTCGCAGGGCAAAAAATGCGCCCAGCGAGGTTGTGTGAATAATAGCAAACGAGGCCAGCGTAAAAATCGCGATTGACCATAGAATAATTGGCCGACGACCATATAAATCCGCCAATGGGCCGGCAATGATTTGGATAATTGCACTGGCCCCAAGATAGGTGCCCACCGCCAAGCCCATGATCGCGGCGCTGGTGTTGTAATGCTGTGCCATATTGGGCAGGCTGGGCAAAAACGTATTCATCGCAATGGCGCTGACACTGGCCAAAACGATGAGGGTGAACATAGTTGGTTGGGTGGTCTTGCTGAATAAAACAGCATGCGCGTGATGTGACATGCACGATACCTAGGATTTGCAGTACCCCCTGTCTAGTGGCAAAGCATAAGTTTGCAGAATTTGCAAATTTGCAAAATAAATTATTCATAAATTTGCAAATTTGCCGAATTTTTCTTTTGCAAACGCAGCATTGGGTGTATCAATGCCGCAATCAGAGAAGAGGGCTGTTATGAAAGACATTTTGCAAGAATTGGAAGCGCGCCGCGCCGATGCCCGTTTGGGTGGCGGTCAAAAACGCATTGATGCGCAACACTCCAAGGGGAAATTAACCGCACGTGAACGCATTGAATTGTTGTTAGATGACGGCAGTTTCGAAGAATTTGACATGTTTGTCGCGCATCGCTGCACCGATTTCGGTATGGAAAAACAACGCCCAGCCGGTGACGGTGTTGTTACGGGGTGGGGCACAATCAATGGTCGCATGGTCTATGTGTTTTCCCAAGATTTCACAGTTTTTGGTGGATCGCTGTCCGAAACACATGCGCAAAAAATCTGCAAAATCATGGATATGGCCATCCAAAATGGCGCGCCTGTGATTGGCATCAATGATTCTGGCGGGGCGCGTATCCAAGAGGGTGTCGCGTCACTTGCGGGCTACGCAGAAGTATTCCAGCGCAACATTATGGCGTCCGGTGTGATCCCGCAGATTTCGGTCATCATGGGGCCATGTGCGGGTGGCGCGGTATATTCCCCTGCCATGACTGACTTTATTTTCATGGTCAAAGACAGCTCTTATATGTTTGTCACGGGGCCTGATGTTGTCAAAACAGTCACAAACGAAGTCGTCACAGCCGAGGAACTGGGCGGCGCATCCACCCATACGAAAAAATCATCCGTGGCCGACGGCGCATTCGAAAACGATGTTGAGGCCTTGGCCGAGGTCCGTCGTCTGGTCGATTTCTTGCCCCTAAACAACCGCGAAAAAGCACCCGTTCGTCCGTTTTTCGATGAACCAGGTCGGATTGAAACATCGCTGGACACATTGATCCCCGACAATGCCAACACCCCCTATGATATGAAGGAATTGATCCTGAAATTGGCGGATGAGGGCGATTTTTATGAAATCCAAGAAGATTTCGCAAAAAACATTATCACGGGCTTTGTCCGGCTTGAGGGACAGACCGTGGGCGTCGTGGCCAATCAGCCAATGGTTTTGGCGGGGTGTTTGGATATCGACAGTTCACGCAAAGCCGCGCGGTTTGTTCGGTTCTGTGACGCCTTTGAAATTCCAATTCTGACTTTGGTTGACGTTCCCGGATTTTTGCCTGGCACATCGCAGGAATATGGTGGCGTGATCAAGCATGGTGCGAAATTGCTGTTTGCCTATGGCGAAGCCACTGTGCCCAAAGTGACCGTTATCACGCGCAAAGCCTATGGTGGGGCCTATGACGTGATGTCATCCAAACACCTGCGTGGTGATTTCAACTATGCCTGGCCCACAGCGGAAATCGCGGTGATGGGCGCCAAAGGCGCGACCGAGATTATTCACCGCGCTGATTTGGGTGATGCGGCAAAAATTGCACAGCATACACAGGACTATGAAGACCGTTTTGCAAACCCATTCGTGGCGGCGGAACGTGGCTTTATTGACGAGGTTATCCAACCGCGCAGCACCCGCAAACGCGTCAGCCGTGCCTTTGCCAGCCTGCGCAATAAACAGCAAACAAATCCGTGGAAAAAGCACGACAATATTCCGTTGTAAGACGGGGACAGGGTTAGACTATGGCATTGCCTCCTATGACCAAACACCGCGGATTTCCTGGGCGGATGCAGGGGACGGATTATCAATTTGTGATCCGTCGTCCCAACCCCAAAGGGATCACGCCATTAAAGCGGCTTGAACGATATCGTGACCGCAAACCTGCGGATCGGCGCGCGGATGTTGCCTTTGTTGCGGCATTGGCGGCCTATTTTGGAACAGAACCGTTCGAACGGGGCAATTTGGATGCAGGGCGCCTGAATTGGTTGTTTGGCCGCGAAGTCAAACCCCATGACCCTGATAATTTCGACCCCCAAGATTACGAAGCGCTCTTGGTTTTGGATATGGATTTGATCCACGCCAATTTCCCTGATGCCTTTGACGTGTATGAATAGAAAGGAACAGATTAATGTTCGATAAAATCCTGATTGCGAACCGTGGCGAAATTGCCTGCCGCGTGATCAAAACGGCCCGTAAAATGGGCATTAAAACGGTCGCGGTGTATTCTGACGCCGACCGCAATGCGTTGCATGTTGAAATGGCAGATGAGGCCGTTCACATTGGTCCAGCGCCGGCAAACCAGTCCTATATCGTGATCGATAAAATCATGGAGGCTGTCAAGAAAACCGGCGCACAGGCCGTGCATCCGGGATACGGCTTCTTGTCCGAAAACAGCAAATTCGCCGAGGCCCTAGAGGCCGCAGGCGTTGCCTTTATCGGGCCACCTGTTGGCGCAATCGAAAGCATGGGCGATAAAATTACGTCGAAAAAAATCGCACAAGAGGCCAATGTTTCAACCGTACCCGGTTATATGGGCCTGATCGAAGACGCCGAAGAAGCTGTCAAGATTTCCAACGAAATTGGCTACCCTGTGATGATCAAGGCATCAGCTGGCGGCGGCGGCAAAGGCATGCGGATCGCATGGAACGATGACGAGGCCCGCGAAGGGTTCCAATCATCAAAAAACGAAGCCGCAAGCAGCTTTGGTGATGACCGTATTTTCATTGAAAAATTCGTGACCCAACCGCGCCACATCGAAATTCAGGTTTTGGCCGACGCACATGGTAACTGCATTTATCTAAACGAACGTGAATGTTCGATCCAGCGCCGCAACCAAAAGGTGGTAGAAGAGGCCCCAAGCCCGTTCTTGGACGAAGCAACCCGCAAAGCGATGGGCGAACAATCCTGCGCCTTGGCCAAGGCGGTGGGATATGCCTCTGCCGGTACGGTTGAATTCATCGTGGATGGGGATCGCAATTTTTATTTCCTGGAAATGAACACGCGTTTGCAGGTGGAACACCCTGTGACGGAATTGATCACCGGTGTTGATTTGGTGGAACAAATGATCCGCGTCGCAAATGGTGAACCTCTGTCGATCAAACAAGAGGACGTGAAAATCAACGGCTGGGCCATTGAAAACCGTCTATACGCCGAAGATCCCTATCGCGGGTTCTTGCCGTCGATTGGTCGTTTGACCCGCTATCGCCCACCTGCGGAAATTGCATCTGACAGCCATGTTGTGCGCAACGACACCGGCGTGTTTGAAGGGGGCGAAATCAGCATGTATTACGACCCGATGATCGCCAAGCTATGTACTTGGGGACCAACGCGTTTGGATGCGATTGAACATATGCGCGACGCGCTGGACGGGTTCGAAGTCGAAGGCATCGGTCACAACCTGCCGTTCCTGTCTGCGGTGATGGATCACCCCAAATTCGTGTCGGGTGATATGACCACCGCGTTCATAGCAGAAGAATACCCCGAGGGGTTCAATGGCGTCGAATTGGCTGAAACCGATCTGCGGCGCATTGCGGCGTCTTGTGCGGCGATGAACCGTGTGGCTGAAATTCGGCGCACCCAGATTTCGGGCCGTATGGACAACCACGAACGCCGTGTGGGGGATGATTGGGTGGTCAGCCTGCAGGGGCAATCCTATGCCGTCACGATTGCGGCAGATCATGATGGTTCAACGGTTACCTTTGCTGATGGCACATCCATTCGCATCGAAGGCGATTGGACACCGGGCGATCAGTTGGCCACAATGTCTGTGGATAACAGCCCCTTGGTGATGAAGGTGGGTAAAATTTCTGGCGGGTTCCGTATCCGCAGCCGTGGCGCGGACCTAAAGGTTCATGTGCGCAGCCCGCGTCAGGCGGAATTGGCCCAGTACATGATCGAAAAACTGCCGCCAGACACGTCGAAAATGTTGCTGTGCCCAATGCCCGGTCTGATCGTCAAGGTCAACGTAGAGGTGGGCCAAGAGGTCCAAGAGGGTCAGGCCCTATGCACCGTTGAGGCGATGAAAATGGAAAACATACTGCGCGCAGAACGCAAAGGTGTGGTGTCCAAAATCAACGCCGCCGCGGGCGATAGCTTGGCGGTTGATGATGTGATCATGGAATTCGAATAATCCGATGATCCAGCCGGCGTTCATAACTGTGATAGTCCCCCCTGTTCGTGGGGGGGGCGATCAGCGGGCTTTGGACGCTTTGATTTCGCGTTGGCGTATCGGCATTTTGTCGATCGCACGGCTGATTTCGCGGATATTCCATGGCAACGGTTTGCGCAGCTTGGTTTGTCCATCTTTGCCAATCAAGACGAATGAAAATCCACGGGGCCGCAATTCTTTACGAATGGCCGACTTTTGCGCGGGATCGGTGTCAATCAACACAATCACATCGCGTTCGATCAATGCCTCTGGCGCATCGCGCAAAATGGCCATTTGTTCGATAAAACGTGGATCAAGGTCAGAGTCTGCAAAGACAACAATCGGACGTTTGTCCCAGGTAAAATCCTCCAGCGTTTGTTCAGGGCTGGGGATCATAAAAATGGCGTCATCGGCTTGTGCAATCGTGGTCAATGCAACAGCGGCGCCGCCAGCCAATGCTGCCGTGCGGAGTAAACGTAACATATCTGTCCCTTAGGTTGTTCCCTTATAGATACATATAGGTACGGGACCCTCACAGACCTAGGGTAAAATTAAAATATTCATACGCGCCCTTGCGCGTCATCCGAAATAGGAGACGAAAATGAAAAACGACAAAGCCACATGGAGCACGATCGCGGAAAAGGAATTGCGCGGTCGGCCTGTTGAGGATCTGACTTGGAACACACTAGAGGGCATTCCCGTGCAGCCCCTTTATACGGCTGAGGATACGGCCAATCTGCCCCATATGAACACGATCCCGGGCCAAGAACCGTTCACCCGTGGGGTCAAGGCAACCATGTATGCCGGCCGCCCATGGACCATCCGTCAATATGCCGGATTTTCCACAGCCGAGGAATCGAATGCGTTTTATCGCAAGGCGCTGGCCGCAGGGCAGCAGGGTGTGTCCGTGGCGTTCGATCTGGCCACACACCGCGGATACGACAGTGACCATGAACGCGTCGTGGGTGACGTGGGCAAGGCCGGCGTTGCCATCGATAGCGTCGAAGATATGAAAATTCTGTTCAACGACATTCCGCTGGACAAAGTATCCGTATCGATGACCATGAACGGGGCGGTGATCCCGATTTTGGCCAATTTCATCGTCACAGGCGAAGAGCAGGGCCATGATCGTTCTGTTCTGTCAGGTACTATCCAAAACGATATTCTAAAAGAATTCATGGTGCGCAACACCTATATCTATCCGCCCGAACCGTCGATGCGGATCATTGCGGATATTATCGAATATACATCGAATGAAATGCCAAAATTCAACTCGATCTCGATTTCTGGCTATCACATGCAAGAAGCGGGCGCGAATTTGGTGCAGGAATTGGCCTATACCTTGGCCGACGGCAAAGAATACGTCAAAACCGCCATGGAACGTGGCATGGATATTGATAAATTCGCGGGCCGCTTGTCGTTTTTCTTTGCCATCGGCATGAATTTTTTCATGGAGGCGGCAAAACTGCGCGCCGCGCGTCTGCTGTGGCATCGCATTATGGATGATCTGGGCGCCAAAGACCCGCGTTCAAAAATGCTGCGCACACATTGCCAAACCTCGGGCGTGTCGCTGCAAGAACAAGACCCCTATAACAACGTGATCCGCACCGCCTATGAAGCGATGTCAGCGGTTCTGGGCGGCACACAATCGCTGCACACAAATGCACTGGACGAAGCGATTGCATTGCCCACCGAATTTTCCGCACGCATTGCCCGCAATACCCAGTTGATTTTGCAAGAGGAAACAGGCGTCACCAATGTGGTCGATCCACTGGCTGGGTCATATTACGTTGAAAAACTGACTGCGGATTTGGCGGATGCTGCATGGGAATTGATCCAAGAGGTCGACGAAATGGGCGGCATGACCAAAGCGGTCGCATCCGGCATGCCCAAATTGCGGATTGAGGAAACCGCCGCACAGCGTCAGGCCAATATTGACCGTGGCACACAAGTCATCGTGGGCACCAATAAATACCGTTTGGCCCAAGAAGAGGACATCGACATTCTGGACGTGGACAACGTGGCCGTGCGTGAATCTCAGGTCAAGCGTTTGGAACACATTCGCGCGACCCGGGATCAGGCGGCCTGTGATGCTGCCTTGGCGGAATTGACACGTCGCGCGACCGAGGGCGGCAACCTGCTTGACGCCGCAGTCGCGGCCGCGCGCGCCCGGGCATCCGTAGGAGAGATTTCAATGGCAATGGAAAAAGTGTTTGGCCGTCATCGGGCCGAGGTTAAAACGCTGGCTGGCGTTTACGGGGCAGCATACGAGGGCGATGAAGGGTTCGCAGCGATCCAGAAATCGGTTGAGGACTTTGCCCAGGAGGAGGGGCGCCGTCCTCGTATGTTGGTGGTCAAAATGGGCCAAGACGGCCATGATCGTGGGGCCAAAGTTATTGCGACTGCATTTGCCGATATCGGTTTTGATGTGGACGTGGGACCATTGTTCCAAACGCCCGAAGAGGCCGCCCAAGACGCCATCGACAACGATGTGCATGTGATTGGTATTTCGTCGCAAGCGGCAGGTCACAAAACCTTAGCTCCCAAATTGATCGAGGTTCTAAAAGAGCGCGATGCGGGCGATATTATCGTGATTTGTGGCGGCGTGATCCCACAGCAGGATTATGATTTCTTGAAAAATGCCGGCGTCAAAGCGATCTTTGGCCCAGGGACCAACATTCCAGACGCAGCCCAAGATATCCTGCGCCTGATCCGCGAAGCGCGCGATTAATTCTGCACTATATAAAAATACCTATGGGACCTTGGTTCCATAGGTATTTTTTTGTCTAAATGGCCAGTAATTGGCTGTTTAATTGGTGGTTTTGGTGCCGGTCAGGCACTGTCTGCCTCGGGCGTCGAGGAACCCGATTTATCCATATCAACCCGTTGATCCATTTGCAAACCCAGTGGCGTTACGGGAACCCCTGTCGCTGCTGATTTTGATTTCGCGGGACGTTTCGGGGCGATGTTATCCTCAGATGTGTCGTCGCGTTCGCGTTTGGATTTGTCACGCGATAGAATGCTGTTGTCAGCCAGCGTGGCCGCCACGGCTGCACGCAAATGTTCCAATGCATTCCGTTTGCGATGGCTTTCTGGTTCGTCCATTTGTTCTTTGGCGGCCTTTAACAGGCGGACCATATCAGTTTCGCCGTCGCTGTCCGCATTGTCCGACATATCCGTTTCTGCCGCGCGCAAACGCTTAAGCCGTTCATTCAGTGCAAAGGCAGCCGATGTCGCAACAGGGGCCATTTGTGTGGGGGATGATTTTCTAACAGTCAGGTTGTCGGCGTCTTGGGTGACCTCAATATTAGAGGTTTGCGTTTTTTTGGACAATTCGGCGATCAAGTCGGGCGTCAATTTGACGGGCTCGGCGCCAAAATACCGGTCCTCTTGTGCAAGATTGCGGAAAAATTCGACAACCGATGTCATTACCTCGAATGAATCGTCAAATCCCTCGACGCTGCAAGAAAAATGACCATAGGACACTGACAGAACTTTGTTATTTTTGCGCGTATCCATTTTATTGACCTTTCCGACATTGTGCCGTTTATGATATCAAATTTTGTCGAAACCGAGACCATCAAGATGAAATGGCAGTATCATTTCATGTCCAGAATATGGCATAAGTCTATAAAATCTAGTAAATATGTGCAAATCCTATCATGAAGCATTATAATCATCCAGTTTTAATTGTCGGCGGCGCGCCTGTCGCGGATGCGGTTTGGGCGGCTGTGCCGGATGACATAAAAACTGTCGTGGCTGTGGATGGTGGTGCTGATCGTGTGATTGCACAGGGTCTGCTGCCCGATTTGGTGGTTGGCGATTTGGACAGCCTATCATCAGATGCACGACAGACCTGCGGCGATCGTTTGATCCATATTGCCGAGCAAGACAGCACAGATTTTGAAAAAGTTTTGCGCACTGTCGCGGCCCCGTTGATCATAGGGATTGGGTTTTTGGGGCATCGCCTGGATCATCAAATGGCGGTGCAATCTGCGTTGGTATCGTTTCCTGACAAACGGATCGTGTTGATAGGTGAACAAGATATCGTGTTTTTGGCACCGCCGCACATTGAATTGCCACTGGATGCAGGTGTGCGTGTTTCTCTATATCCGATGGGGGCCGTATCGCTGCGCAGTCAGGGGCTGCAATGGCCAACGGATGGGATCACTATGGCCCCCGATGGACGCATAGGCACATCAAATCGCGCCACTGGGCCGGTTACGTTACACGCTGATCGTCCCAAGGCGCTGGTTATTCTGCCGCGCGCGCAGTTGGATCGGTGTTTGCCTGCGATTTCGACTGCGACGCCATGGAATGTTCGCGGTGAATGATATACAGGCCCGCCGCAATGGTGACGGCAATGCCAATCGCGGCCAAACCATTTGGTAAATCCCCAAAAATCAGCCAGCCAAAAATGGTGGCGATCGGAATTTCCAGATATTGAATGGGAGCCAATGTGGCGGATGGCGCGTAGCGCAGAGACCATGTCATGACCAGATGCGCTGCGGTGCTGATGACGCCCCAAATGGCCATTTCAGACCATTGTATTGCATTGGGCCAAACAACATCGAACACAGGCATATCTGTTAGGGCACTTGCGATGGCCCATAACGGGATCAAAACGGCAATCGCCATGACCCCATTTACGGCCTGCAGACTGATAGGGTCGGTTTCTTGTGCAATGTAGCGGGTTGTTAGAATAAATCCAGAAAACGCCACTGCCACGATGACGGGCAGCAATGCGGCATATCCTACCTGTTGAAACGATGGTTGAATGACCAAGGTCACGCCAATAAACCCAACGACACAGGCCCATAGCCGCTGTGGACCGACCTGTTCGTTCATCCACAAATATCCAGCCAGTAACAGTAAAAATGGCATGACAAAGGCAATCGCAATCGCATCCGCCAGTGGCAGATATTGCAGTGCCGAAAACATCGCGGCCAATCCAATGATGTGTAAAACAACCCGCAACCACGCAAATCCCATTACACGCGATGATAACGCCATCGGCCGCTTTGTGGCATAGGCCATCGGGATCAACACAATCGCCTGTATGGCAAAGCGGATCATAACCAGCTGCACCAAAGGAATGGTGCCCCCTAAAATCTTGGCCATTGCATCCCCCAGTGGGGCAAGGATGCAAAATAAGACCATTAAAAATATCCCTAAAACGGGCCGATCCTGTGTCATAGGCTGACGTTATTTAGAAAAAGGTTAACAGGCAACTTAAAGTTGCGTCTGTCTTGCGATTTTTTGTTCACGGTACACGATGTACAAGCCACATGACATTACGATCAACATCCCCGCGACAGCGGATGCGTTGGGAATATCACTGAAAATGATATATCCAAGGATCACGGCCGAAACGATTTCCAGATAATGCAGGGGGGCCAACGTTGACGATGGCGCAACGCTCAGCGCGTAGCTCATGAATAAATGTGCAACAGTCGCTGCGATACCCATGCCAATCAGATACCACCAATAAACCCCGTTTGGCATGACAGGATCAATGGCTGCGATGCCGCTGCCATCGGCCAAAACGATGACAGGGATCACGATAGCCGCGCCAATCCATGCGGTATGGGCTTGCATCGCGATTGTATTCATATGACGCGACAGGGATCGCGTCGAAATCATGTATAATGCAAAACATAGCGCTGTCCCCAAGGGAAACAGCGTGATCCATCCAAAGGCGACAAAGCTTGGCTGAATGATTAAAATGACACCTAAAAAACCAATGATACTTGCGGTTAGCCGCCTTGGGCCGACTTCCTCTGCATAGATATATTTTCCGATCAGCAGCAAAATAAACGGTTCGACAAATACGATTGCCAACGCGTCAGCAATCGGCATGACCGCAATCGCCGCAACAAAACAATAGGTCGAAGCGACCAGCATCAAGGACCGAAAAACCAATCTGGACAACAATTTGGGCCGAAATGTCAGTGTTTTGTCGTAAAAATATGCCAAAGGCACCATCAGGATTGCTTGGACCAAAAACCGTGCGGCTGTGATCTGTCCGACTGGAACTGTCTCTGCCGCCAATTTCGCAAAAACGTCCAAAATTGGTGCCGTTACGCAAAATAAAATCATGAAAATCACGCCCAGAACGGCGTGATCATTTTTCGGGATATAGGCAGGTGCGTTGGTCATGGCTTGGCCTAGCATGCGAAAAATAGGGCTGCATCACTGGAACCGACAGGGGAATGCCGTTCTTAGCAGTTGGGCACGTTCACAGCCAAACCGCCCAGCGATGTCTCTTTGTACTTTTCGCTCATATCTGCGCCGGTTTGGCGCATGGTTTCGATGCAGGCATCTAGCGGCACCAAATGCGTTCCATCCCCGCGCAACGCCAGACTGGCGGCGGACACGGCCTTGATCGCGCCCAACCCATTTCGTTCGATACAGGGCACTTGGACCAGACCTTTGACCGGATCACAGGTCATGCCCAGATGATGTTCCAGAGCGATTTCGGCGGCATTTTCCACCTGTTCTGGCGTACCGCCCATTACGGCGCACAGACCGGCTGCGGCCATTGCGGATGCGCTGCCGACCTCGGCTTGGCAGCCTGCTTCGGCGCCGCTGATGGATGCGTTGAATTTCACCAATCCGCCAATCGCTGCCGCGGTCAGCAAGAATTCGGAAATACGCCCCTGATGCGCACCGGGGACGTGGTTTAGGTAATATTTGATCACGGCCGGCACCACACCGGCTGCGCCATTGGTGGGCGCGGTGACGACCTGACCGCCGGCTGCGTTTTCTTCGTTTACGGCCATGGCGTAAACGCTCATCCAATCGTTGATGGTGTGGGGCGGCGTCAGGTTCATGCCGCGTTCCGCCATCAGTGCGTCATATATCCCCTTGGATCTGCGTTTGACGTTTAATCCGCCCGGCAAAATGCCATCGGTGGCAAGCCCGCGTTCGATGCAATCATCCATCACCGACCACAAACGCGCGACGCCTGCGCTGAAATCCTGGTGCGCTTTGCGCGACACTTCGTTGGCCTCTTTCATTTGGGCGATGGATTTACCGGATGCTTTGGCCATGTCCAGCATTTCGGCCGCGGATTTGAACGGATAGGGCACTGGCGCGCCTTCGTCTGTGGCTTTGCCGGCGGCCAGTTCATCAGCGGTCAGAACGAAACCACCGCCGATAGAGTAATAGGTTTCTTGTAAAATGATATCGCCTTGGGCATCGGTGGCCATCAAGATCATACCATTGGCATGCCCCGGCAGGTTGGGGCCGTAATCAAACTGCAGATCCTCTTTGGGGTTGAATTTCAATGGGTTCAGTCCAGGGGCGTGAATTTCACCCGTTTCATTGATCTGTGCCAATGTTTTTTCGGCGACGTCATGATCATAGGTGTCGGGCAGTAACCCCGCCAACCCCAAAATCGTGGCGCGATCGGTGGCGTGTCCTACACCGGTAAAGGCCAGTGATCCGTGCAGGCTGGCGCGCAACCCGTGGGCATGAAACGGCAGCGCGCGCACACGGTCCAAAAACTGGCCCCCTGCCACCATCGGGCCCATTGTATGCGAAGATGACGGGCCAACGCCCACTTTAAAAATATCAAAGACAGATAAAAACATTAGATCGCTGTTCCATAAGGTGGGGTTGCATAACGTGGCGCAGTGAACGGGGTTTGGTGTAAACCCTCGTCTTGTATCGCCTGTTGGGTTGCGGGATGCGTGTCAAGCTGTTGGGCCAGCTGCTGCAACGCGCGATAGTGTGTCAGATCAAACCATTGGTTGCCGCCTTGGGGATACAACGCGCACCAACGCAGAACCACGCAGATATAAAAATCCGACACCCAAACACAGTCTAGATTGTGCCATTCGGTGATATTTTGATCCAACAGGCGCAGGGCGTGATCCACCCGTGTTTGCGTCTGGATCACGAAATCGGCTGTTGGGGTGCCGCCGAAATAGGTGTCGGGATAAAACAACGCCCGCAGATCTGCGTGCAGGGTGTTTGACATAAAAAACAGCCATTTCAAAAAATCACCGCGCTGGGCCGATTGCGCATCAGGCCCCAATCCACCGTGGCGATCGACCAGCCACAGCAAAATGGCCGCTGTTTCAAATAATGTGCCATCGGGGGTTTCCATCGCGGGAATACGCCCCATTGGGTTTAGTCGTAAATATTGTGGCGATTTTTGCGCCTGCAAACTGCGATCGACCAAAACGCAATCAAATGGCACCTGCAATTCCAGCAGGGCCAGCCGAACGATCAAAGATGCGTTATCAGGGGCATAGTGCAAACGATATGTCATGCCTGTCTCATACTGTTGTGTGGTGCATCGGGCGCGTACATTTGCGACGTTTCGTATCGGAAACATGCCATGCGGCACAAGAGGGTGCGAAAAATTTTGAAAACCACTCGCAACTTGGGCAGATGTTTCCTATAACCCCCGCAAAGATATCGGAGACACCCAATGTACAGCGATCTATCCCCAGCCGAACGTGGCAAATATGTCTGTGCGCTACGCGCAGCACAATTGGTGAAATCAGGCATGAAAGTGGGCCTAGGCACCGGCAGCACCGCCTATTGGTTGGTCAAGCACTTGGGCCGTATGGTACGCGAAGAGGGGTTGCAAATCCAAGGTGTGCCCACATCGACCCGCACCAAAGAACAGGCCATCGCCGAAGGCATCGACATGATCACATTGGATCAAGCGGGCTGGCTGGATCTGACCATTGATGGGGCCGATGAATTTGACGCGGAATTCACCCTGATCAAAGGGGGCGGTGGCGCGCATTTACAGGAAAAAGTGGTCGCCATGGCATCGAACCGCATGGTGGTCATTGCGGATGCGTCAAAACGTGTGGATCAGTTGGGCGCATTCCCCTTACCGGTTGAGGTGTTGCAGTTTGGCGCAGCCGCCACGCAGACATTGGTCGAACGGGCCTTGGCTGATGTGGGATACAGCGGTGTTGCCGTGACCCCACGCGCGGCGGATGGTGGAAATTTCGTCAGTGACGAAGGGAATTTTATTTTGGATCTGCATCTGGGCGCAATTACCGACGCGGTGGCACTGGCACAGCGGCTAAATCAGATCCCCGGTGTGGTTGAAAACGGTTTGTTCCTGAATATCTGTGATACTGTTATTGTCGGGAATTCGGATGGCTCGGCCTCGTATGAAATGCTGGGGCAGTCTGCCGAAATCACACAGATGGTCAATGATGCAGGGGAACATCTATGAGCTTTGATTACGACCTATTCGTGATTGGTGGCGGATCGGGCGGGGTGCGCGCCGCCCGCGTTGCTGCCGGCGAAACCGGTGCCAAGGTCGCCTTGGCAGAAGAGGACCGCTACGGTGGCACCTGTGTCATCCGTGGCTGCGTGCCCAAAAAATTGATGGTCTATGCCAGTGAATTTCCCGAAACCATTGCAGCCGGTCGCGCCTATGGTTGGGATATGCAGGATGCTGATTTTGATTGGTCAGTGTTTCGCACCCGTTTGCACGCCGAATTGGATCGGCTTGAGGGGATATATCGCAACCTGTTAAACGGGTCTGGCGTAATCATGTATGACCAACGCGCCAAACTGGCCGATCCGCATACGGTGGAATTGGCAGATGGCACACGCATCACCGCGCGCCATATCTTGTTGGCCACGGGCGGTCGGCCTGTGTTGCCGCAGGTCGATGGTATCGAACACGCGATCACGTCGAACGAAATGTTTTTGCTGGATGAATTGCCAAAATCCATTCTGATTGTCGGCGGCGGTTATATTGCCTGTGAATTTGCGGGCATTATGAACGGCTTGGGCGTGAAAACCACCCAAATGCTGCGCAGCGATCAAATTTTGCGCGGGTTCGATGATGAAACCCGTGGATTTGTCGCGGATGCCATGCGCGGGCGCGGCGTTGATTTGCGCACCAATGTCAATGCGGTGCGGATTGAAAAAACCGATGCGGGCCTGTCTGTGACCGACACAAATGGCGACACCCATTTGGTTGATCAGGTGATGTATGCCACAGGGCGCCGCCCCAATTCCGATAACCTAGGGCTGGAATCATTGGGCGTTGAGATGGGGGGCCGTGGTCAGGTGATCGTGGATGATTATTCCCAAACAGCAGTCCCGTCGATTTTTGCCGTGGGCGACATTACCGATCGGGCCAATCTGACCCCTGTTGCCATTCGCGAAGGAATGGCATTTGTCGAAACAGTTTTCAAATCGAACCCGACAAAACCGGATCACGACCTGATCCCAACCGCGATTTTCACGCAACCCGAAATGGGCACCGTTGGTTTGTCAGAACAGGACGCAGCTGCCCTTGGGCCGATTGATGTCTACACCACATCCTTCAAACCTATGCGCCAGGCCTTTGCTGGTGAACAAGAAAAGGTGTTCATGAAATTGGTTGTGTGCCAAACCACTCAGCGGGTCTTGGGGTGTCATATTGTCGCCCACGCAGCGGGTGAAATGATCCAACTGGCAGGAATTGCCATAAAAATGGGCGCGACCAAGGCAGATTTCGATAGAACAGTTGCAGTTCACCCCACAATGTCCGAAGAATTGGTGACATTGCGAAATCCGACGCGACGTTCTTGAAATTTGCGCAAAAGTGCACAGTTAATAACATGATATATCATAGACCGATAAAAGGGTAAATTTATGACAGGAAACTCAGGCGGCCCGTGGGGCGGCGGATCTGGTGGAAACCGACCAAATGGCGGTGACAATAACGGTGGGGACAACCGCGGCCCAAAGCGCCCGCAAAATCAAGTCCCACCAGAGGTCGAGGACATGCTGCGCAAAGGCCAAGAACAATTCCGCGTTTTGATGGGCGGCGGTTCGGGTGGATCGCGCAATTCTGGATCCGGCGGTGGACTTGGTGGCCGGCCTGTCCTGCTGGCTCTTTTGGCAGCAGCTGGCCTTTGGGCATTTTCCAGCTTCTATACCGTCAAACCAGAAGAACAATCTGTTGAACTGATGTTGGGCAAATTCTATGCAGTGGGTAATCCCGGTTTGAACTTTGCACCATGGCCCATCGTCACGAAAGAAATCCTGCCAGTGACCCGCGAACAATCCGAAGCGATTGGCGTCGGTGGCCGTGTCGTTGATGCGGGTTTGATGTTGACGGGGGATGAAAATATCGTCGATATCGATTTCGAAGTTGTCTGGAACATTGCTGATCCATCGATGTATTTGTTCAACTTGCGTGATCCACGTCCCACAATTCGTGCGGTGTCAGAATCTGCGATGCGCGAAATCATCGCTCAGTCCGAACTTGCACCAATTTTGAACCGTGACCGTGGTGTGATTGCCGCGCGTTTGCAGGAATTGATCCAATCGACGTTGGACAGCTATGAAAGCGGTGTGAACATCGTTCGCGTCAACTTTGACAAAGCGGACCCTCCCGAGCAGGTCATTGACGCATTCCGCGAAGTGCAAGCCGCCGAACAAGAACGCGATCGTCTGGAAAAGCAAGCGGATGCCTATGCCAACCGCATTACGGCCCAAGCCCGAGGCGAGGCCGCACAGGTTCTAGAAGAGGCCGAAGCGTATCGTGCACAGGTCGTAAACCTAGCCAACGGTGAAGCCAGCCGTTTCAGCGCAATCTTGACAGAATACGAAAAGGCACCCGATGTTACGCGCAAGCGTTTGTATTTGGAAACAATGGAAGAAGTCCTAAGCGGCATGAATTTGATGATCGTGGACGATAACATCGGCGGGTCCGGCGTTGTGCCATATCTGCCCTTGAACCAGCTGCAGAAGGAGCCAAAATAATGCGGAAAGCAACGTATATTCTGCCAGTATTGGCACTGGTTGTCATTGCTGTGTTGTCGTCGGTCTTTATCGTTGATGAACGTAACAAAGCATTGGTATTGCAGTTCGGTCGCGTGGTATCCGTAAAAGAGGATCCGGGCTTGTCCTTTAGGATTCCTTTGATCCAAGACGTGGTTTATTACGATGATCGTATTCTAAGCCGGGATATTGAACCCCTTGAGGTGACACCTTTGGATGATCGTCGTTTGGTCGTCGATGCGTTCATTCGGTACCGGATCACAGATGTAAACCAGTTCCGCGAAGCTGTTGGTACCGGCGGTACCTTGGCCGCTGAAAGCCGGCTTGACGGTATTATCCGTAACGAACTGCGTGAGGTTTTGGGTTCGGTGTCGTCAAATGACATCCTAAGTTCAGATCGCGCGACGTTAATGCAGCGTATCCTATCTGGTGCGATTACCAAAGCCCGTCCAATCGGTGTTGAGGTTGTCGACGTTCGTTTGAAACGCACTGACCTGCCGCAAGCCAACCTAGAGGCGACATTTGCACGTATGCGTGCCGAACGTGAACGCGAAGCCGCGGACGAAATCGCACGCGGTAACGAAGCGGCACAGCGTGTTCGTGCGACAGCTGACCGGACACAGGTCGAAATCGTATCAGATGCGACCCGACAAGCCGAAATTATTCGCGGTGAAGCGGATGCAGAACGCAACAACATCTTTGCTGCTGCATTCGGCGCAGATCCAGAGTTCTTTGAATTCTATCGCTCACTTGCTGCCTATCGCAAAGCGTTGCAAGGACAGGGGTCATCCATGGTTATGTCGCCGGATTCTGATTTCTTTAACTATCTGAAATCGGACAAAATTCGATAATGATAACGGATATAATCTGGGCAATTGGCCTGGTGTTAATGATCGAGGGGCTGGTATATTTACTGGCCCCTCATTCGTTTGTTGAAATGCTAAAACGCTTGGCGGAAATGCCAATCTATAATTTACGCATGACTGGTGCCATTGTCGCTTTGTTGGGTGGTTTGATCCTGTTGGCGGTTCGGCATTGGGCATAGGCATTGGGCGTAATTTCGCCATTACAGCCCACAAAAACGTGAACCACTGTTGCAATCTCTTGTACCTCGGCGACATCTGACTACATTATACCTATGACATCTTGTGTGGATGCCATTTTTGAAACAACAAGGAGTTTTCGAATGTACCGATCCTCACAGAATAACCGGCAAACACAGGTTATTGCGGCGACGCAGCCGAACGAACGACTGCGGCGCATGTTTGCCGTTCAGGTTTTGGTGTTTTTGCTTATTGTTGCGCAGGCAACTGTGGCCTTTGCCCGCAGCGCGCCCGACAGCTTTGCGGATTTGGTGGATCAGGTCAGCCCGTCTGTGGTCAACATTACAACCCAAACCAAGGTTGCCACACCCGTTGGACCCCAAGGTATTGTACCAGATGGCAGCCCATTCCAAGACTTGTTTCGTGATTTCAACAATCGCCGTGGTACGCCCCGAAATTCATCCGCTTTGGGGTCTGGATTTGTGATTTCGGCGGATGGCTATATCGTGACCAATAACCACGTGATCGAAGATGCAGATGAAATTACGGTTGAATTCTTTGACGGTACCGAACGCGTTGCAACCCTGATCGGTCGTGACAAGAATGTCGATATTGCCCTGCTAAAGGTCGAGACTGAAAACGACCTAGACTATGTGGCCTTTGGTGACAGCGATGTCGCACGTGTTGGCGATTGGGTCATGGCCATGGGCAACCCGTTGGGTCAGGGATTTTCGGTGTCAGTTGGTATTATCTCTGCACGCAATCGCGAACTATCGGGGGCGTATGATGATTTTATTCAAACCGATGCTGCAATCAACCGCGGAAACTCGGGTGGTCCATTGTTTAACATGCAAGGCGATGTGATTGGTGTGAATACGGCCATTTTGTCCCCAAATGGTGGATCCATCGGTATCGGCTTTTCCATGGCGTCTAAGGTTGTCGGCCCTGTTGTCGATCAGCTGAAAGAGTACGGCGAAGTGCGCCGCGGATGGTTGGGGGTCAACATTGGCAATGTTACAGATGATATTGCCGAGGCGCTGGGTATGGACACACCTACAGGTGCCATTATTCGCGACGTGTTTGACGGACCTGCCAAGGATGCAGGCCTGCAGTCTATGGATGTCATCGTCAAATTTGATGGCCAAACGGTCAAAGATTCTGGCGAATTGGTACGTTTGGTTGGTGCAGCGCCCGTTGGGAAATCTGTCGAAACAGTTGTGCTGCGCGATGGTGATGAAACAGTCATCAATGTCGTGTTGGGCCAACGCCCTGATCCCGACGCAATGGCACAAAACAACGCAGAGCCAGAACCCGCAGAAACATCCACGATTTTAGGGATGGAATTGTCTGCGATTGACCAAGCTATGCGCGAACAATTTAATTTACCGGCCGAAGTCGAAGGGCTGATCATCATGTCAGTTGATCCCGATAGCAACGCCGCTGAAAAGGGATTGGCCCCCGGTGATATCGTAACCGATGCTGCCCAAAAACCAGTGCGTAGCGTCGCCGACTTTGAGGCGCAAGTTGACGCAACCAAAGAGGCAGGTCGTCAATCATTGCTGCTGCTGGTGCGCCGCGATAGTCAGCCACGTTTTGTGGTACTGCCCATCGATAATTAATACGTGGACATACCACATATCAGCAAAAACCCCCGCTTTGGTCGGGGGTTTTTTTATGGTCGGTCGATGGGCAATAGCCCCAATTCCTGGGCCATCGCGACCGACGGGGATTGTGTGGTGATCGCGCGCGCAGATTGAAAATCGCGCATACTGCGCACTGTGGCGGGGGTCCAGGTGCCACTAATGTCGCCGCTATATAAACGGCGCGCCGCAAATGCCCGTTGCAGGGATGCAATAAATTCGGGTGTTTGATCCGGCGGGCATACGATGGCAATTGGCCTGTCGTTTGTATCCGTTTCATGGCAGTATGATCGCTGTTGATTTTGGGATGTGGGGCTGGGCACAGATGTTTGTGGTTGATCTGTACCTGTCGTGACCGGCAGTGGTACACACGCCACGATGCAAAGGACCATTGAAAAACGGATCATGATTTTTTTGAATTGCACGATACAATCCCCTTTCGACCGGATCATGTCCTAGGGGCAGGCGATGTACAAGGGGCGCTATCAAATTCGGGCAATCGATCCAGTAAAAAGGACACATCTGTAATCGTTTTTGCAACAACGTGGATCACGGTGTTTTCGCGTTGAATCTGACCATTTACGCGGATCATACGTCCGGAAATAATGGCGCGCCGATAGGTTTCATAAAGGTTCCGCCAAATCACAATATTTACAACACCTGTTTCGTCCTCAAGGGTTAGAAACACAACGCCCTGCGCCGTTCCGGGGCGTTGCCGCACCAAGACCAGACCTGCAACATCAACCCACAGACCCGCAGGCGCATTTTGTAACAAAGCTGCGGGGCAAACCTCGGGCGGGGTGGGGATATGCCCGGTTTGCTGGGGTTGATTCTGATAAAGTCGCATGAGAACAAATATAGAACATATATTTTTTGTCGCAACCCGTTCATTGGGGGGTCGTAAAAAGCAATACAAAGGGTTATTTACGCGCTAAAGCGATACAAATTTAACCGGAGACGTAAACCTATGGCCAAGATTACATATATTGAACACAATGGAACACAACACATCGTTGAGGTTGCGAATGGCTTGACCGTTATGGAAGGCGCGCGTGACAACAACATCCCAGGTATTGATGCCGATTGTGGTGGTGCCTGTGCTTGTTCGACATGTCATGTTTATGTGCATCCTGACTGGGTGTCCAAGCTGACCCCAAAGGAAGACATGGAAGAAGACATGTTGGATTTTGCGTTTGAACCAAATGCAGAGCGGTCGCGGTTGACGTGCCAGATCAAAGTCAGCGATGACTTGGACGGGTTAATCGTTCAAATGCCAGAAAAACAAATCTAATAGTGGGGATTCGGCCCACGGCCAAGACAGATGGCGCGGCGTCTGCCCTGACGGCAGGGTGCGCCGCCACCAATCGCCGCGCGATGTAAAGGGGAATGCCACATGCCCAATGGGTCAATGGCATTTTTTTGTGGCATTTGTTTGTGCTTAAAGCGCGCGCCAACCTATGTCACGACGATAGAACCCATCCGGCCAATCGATTTGGTCAATCATGTCATAGGCCCGCTGTTGCGCATCGGCCAATGTATCGCCGCGCGCGGTGATGTTTAACACACGGCCTCCGGTTGCGATGATTTGACCGTCTGCTTGTTTTGTGCCGGCGTGAAAACACATATTTTGATTGTCTTGGGGTAGGGTATCTAGCCCATTGATCTGGGTGCCTTTGACATAGGATCCGGGATAGCCCTTGGCGGCCATAACAACAGTCATGGCATGATCATCAGCCCAGTTTGCTTGGATCTGATCCAGACGTCCCTGGGCCGTGGCCAACATTAAATCCATTGCCTGTGCGCCCAAGCGCATCATCAATACCTGACATTCGGGATCGCCAAAGCGGACGTTGTATTCCACCAGTCTTGGCTGATCATTTTCGATCATCAACCCAGCATATAGTACACCTTGGTATGGGGTGCCACGATCTGCCATTGCTTTCATTGTTGGAATAACAATTTCATCCAATGCCTTGCGCGCAATATCATCGGACAAAACCGGCGCAGGGGAATAGGCCCCCATGCCGCCCGTATTGGGGCCCGTGTCGCCATCGCCCACGCGTTTATGATCCTGCGCAGTTCCAATGGGCAGCACATTTTCGCCGTCACACAGGATGAAATATGACGCTTCTTCGCCGGTCATGAATTCTTCGATCACGACCTCGGCGCCGGCACTGCCAAAGCTGCCGCCAAACATGTCGTCAATCGCGTCCAGCGCTGTGTCCAAATCCATGGCAACAATCACACCCTTGCCTGCGGCCAAACCATCGGCCTTGACCACAATGGGCGCACCTTGGGCGCGGATGTAATCCTTGGCTGCCTGTGGTTCATCAAATCGCGCATAGGCTGCTGTCGGTGCATTGGCAACATCACAAATTTCCTTGGTAAAGGCTTTGGATGCCTCAAGCCGTGCGGCCGCTTGGGATGGGCCAAAGGTCAAAAACCCAGCATCACGCAGCGCATCGGCCACGCCTGCGGCCAATGGGGCCTCGGGGCCGATGATGACGAAATCAATGGCGTTTTCGGATGCAAATTCAACCACTTCGGCGCTGTTTTCAATATCCAGATGGGCGCATTCTGCCAGCTGTGCGATTCCCGCATTTCCCGGGGCCACGATCAGGCGATCACATTTTGGGTTCTGCTTGACAGCCCAAGCCAATGAATGTTCGCGACCACCGCCGCCTAAAATTAGGATGTTCATGCTATTGTCCTCTTGGCCTTTGTTGCTGCGCGTTCTAAGCTGACAGCGCAAGGGAAGCAAGGGAAAGCATATGTCTGATTTGATCGATGATCCCCGCATGGGCGCGAATGAACCTGAATTTTCGGTCACCGAAATTTCCGGCGCGATCAAACGCATCATCGAAGGCGAATTTTCGCATGTCCGGATCAGGGGCGAATTGGGCCGCGTGTCCTTTCCCCGTTCGGGCCATGTCTATCTGGATATCAAGGACGACAAATCTGTTTTGTCTGCCGTAATTTGGAAAGGTGTCATGTCGCGCCTGACCGTGCGCCCCGAAGAAGGCCTAGAGGTTGTTGCAACAGGTCGCATCACCACATTTGGCGGCCAGTCCAAATATCAACTGGTGATCGAGGATATGAAACCCGCCGGCATGGGCGCACTGATGGCCATGCTGGAAAAACGCAAAGCGGCATTGGCAGCCGAGGGGCTGTTTGACCCTGCACGCAAACGGAAATTACCATTCCTGCCCGAGGTCATCGGCGTGGTGACATCGCCATCTGGCGCCGTGATCCGCGATATTTTGCACCGCCTGCGCGATCGTTTCCCGCGCAAAGTCCTGATTTGGCCCGTGGCTGTGCAGGGTGAAAAATGTTCGCATGAAGTGGCGCGCGCGATTGAGGGCTTTAACAGCTTTACGCCCGGGGGATCATTGCCACGTCCCGATGTGTTGATCGTTGCACGCGGCGGTGGTTCACTTGAGGATCTGTGGGGGTTCAACGAAGAACGCGTTGCCCGCGCGGCGGCTGCATCCGACATTCCGCTGATTTCGGCGGTGGGGCATGAAACCGACACCACGCTGATTGATTATGCTGCGGATGTGCGCGCACCCACACCCACCGCGGCCGCGGAAATGGCCGTGCCGGTGCGCATGGAATTGCTGGCGCGC
>Ga0233451_10000598_pt1 | contig 36481 bp, 30 predicted proteins | sample 011ome_29_FD_183052 | JGI IMG/M metagenome (GOLD analysis project Ga0233451, IMG submission 183052) | Coastal salt marsh microbial communities from the Groves Creek Marsh, Skidaway Island, Georgia - 011504CT (spades assembly) | ecosystem: Environmental > Aquatic > Marine > Intertidal zone >... | reverse complement strand
GTAGACAAAGTGACACTGTTAAGACGGCGGGGATAAATTGTAAGCAATCTTAAAGTGGCCACCACAAAGGATGGCGGGAAAAGTACTCAAGAGTATCCAAAAGTAGTGAAAAGTATTCACAAGGATCCACAAGGATCCACAAGGACTCATAAGAAAGATAACACCAATATTGAGCGTCAGATAGACTAGGAGAGAGACCATGGAAGCAACGTCAACACGTGATGCAAATAAAGATAAAGCGCTCGACGCAGCATTAGTTCAGATTGAGCGCCAGTTTGGTAAGGGCGCTATGATGCGGCTTGGAGATACGCCTCAAGTACGTATCCCCTCGATTTCAACTGGATCTTTGGGTTTGGATGTTGCGCTTGGTATCGGTGGTTTACCCAGAGGTAGAATCGTTGAAATCTATGGGCCGGAATCCTCAGGTAAGACCACGCTAACTTTACAAGTCATCGCTGAAGCGCAAAAAATTGGTGGTACTTGCGCTTTTATCGATGCCGAACACGCCCTTGATCCTATTTATGCTCAAAATCTCGGCGTCGATATAGAAAATCTTTTGGTCTCTCAGCCGGATACCGGTGAGCAGGCTTTGGAGATTTGCGACATGGTTGTTCGCTCAGGGGCCGTTGATGTCGTCATTGTTGATTCAGTGGCTGCCCTGACGCCAAAGGCAGAAATAGAAGGCGATATGGGCGATCATCATGTTGGCTTGCAAGCGAGATTGATGAGTCAAGCACTGCGTAAAATGGCAGGAAATATTAAGAATTCGAATACCTTAGTGATCTTTATCAACCAGATAAGAATGAAAATCGGTGTGATGTTTGGCAGCCCCGAAACCACGACCGGTGGTAATGCACTGAAGTTTTATTCCTCTGTCAGGCTCGACATCCGAAGAATAGGTAGCATTAAAGATGGTGACGAAGTCGTTGGCAATGAAACTCGAGTCAAGGTGATCAAAAATAAAGTGGCCCCGCCTTTCAAGCAGACAGAATTCCAAATCATGTATGGCAAGGGTATTTATCGATTAGGTGAGGTCATTGATCTAGGGGTCCAGCTTGGCTTGGTCGATAAGGCTGGTGCATGGTACAGCTACAAGGGTGATAAAATCGGCCAAGGAAAAAAGAACGCTTGCGATTTTCTTTCTGAAAACGCCGAGTTAGGTGAAGAAATAGAAGCGCTTATTCGAGCTAAGTTACTCGACGACCCGATACCAGAGGTAGTCGAAGCGGAAGAAACGTTAGATGTGACTTAGAACCTGATTACTCATGGGATCAAAGCTATCGGTTGACGAGTTGCGACAAAAGGTGCGGGCTATAGAGGCTGGCACGTCCGCGATCATCCCAGTGGAGCGGCCCTATAGGCCGCACTCGGCGCATGCAGGTGAAGGGACCGGTGACCTGCCAACAGACATCGAAGCTCCCAGCTCGTCGAGCCTGCAACCGCTTGATCAATCTCTAGCAGACCCGCAGGAAGAAGATCCCTTCGTAAAAGAAAAGACCCGAAGCGCGCTTCGGCGTAAGGCTTTGGGTTTGCTTGCCCGGCGTGAGCATTCTGCCTCAGAGCTATCGCAAAAATTACGTGGTCGTACTGCAGTCAATCTGGTCGAGATAGAAACGGTTATATCGGATTTGCAAGCGGATGGCTTGCAGTCTGACATGCGAATGGCAGAAGCCTATGTGAGATATCGGGTTCAGCGAGGCCAAGGGCCCAATAAAATTCAAAAAGAATTGCAACAAAAAGGGTTGCCGGCAGTGGTTATCCAAGAGGCGCTCGCAGTTGAAGCGCCGGATTGGGTCGCGCTTGCCGAAAAATTGCTAACCAAGCGATTCGGCGCCTGCAAGGTTGCAAATACACTCGATGCGCGCGCTAAAGGCCAACGGAGCCGATTTTTACTGCAGCGCGGATTTCACTATGAACATATCTCTGCTGCCTTATAATGGGCGGTTCGGTCGGTGTGGCTACAGGTTGGATCGGCAGACCCTAGCGAATCGTGTGGAGATAGGTTATGGACAGTCAACAAATCAGGAAGGCGTACCTAGATTTTTTTGAATCTCGGGGGCACACCATCGTCGATTCAGCATCGCTTGTTCCAGATAACGATCCGACACTTTTGTTTACTAACTCCGGCATGGTGCAATTCAAAGATGCTTTCGCGATGTTAGAAAATCGTGGCTACACTCGAGCAGTCAGTTGTCAGCGCTGCATCCGCGCCGGTGGTAAGCATAATGATTTAGATAACGTTGGCTATACTGCTCGACACCATACCTTTTTTGAGATGTTAGGAAACTTCAGTTTTGGTGATTACTTTAAATCTGAAGCAATAGAGTTCGCGTGGACTTTTTTGACAGAAATCATTGGCCTACCGCGAGATAGGCTTTGGGTAACGATCCACGATAGCGACGATGAAGCATATGACATCTGGGTCAAAGAAATCGGCTTTGACCCGGCTCGTATCTCCCGATTGGGAGACGACGACAATTTTTGGACCATGGGCGACACCGGGCCCTGCGGGCCTTGTTCGGAGATTTTTTACGATCATGGCGATCATATTCCAGGCGGACCACCAGGATCGGATGATGATGATTTGGATCGGTTTGTCGAGATTTGGAATTTAGTATTTACCCAGTATGACCGAAGTGCGGATGGCGGCTTGTCGCCACTTCCAAGTCCCTGCGTCGATACAGGGATGGGACTCGAGAGACTAGCTGCGGTACTCCAGGGGGTCCACAACAATTACGATACCGATTTGTTCCAACCGATCATTCATCGCGCGGCTGAGATTTTGTCGGTTGATGACCTCGATAACCCCTCGCTAAAAGTGATTGCTGATCATCTTCGGTCAACGGTCTTTCTAATCAGCGATGGGGTGCTTCCTTCAAATGAAGGTCGAGGCTATGTAATGCGTCGCATTATGCGTCGTGCACTCCGACATGGGCACGCGTTGGGAGCTGTTGCGCCTTTCTTTCATCGTTTGGTGCCATTATTGGTGGCGGAAATGGGCGCCGCCTATCCGATGTTGGTGACCACGGCAGAGCAGATTGAAAGGGTCGTTTTAAAAGAAGAGACGCAGTTCGCTTTGACGCTAGATCAGGGGATGCGAATCTTAGAAGAGGCGATCTCACAACTTAAGGATTCGACAATTCCAGGTGAGGTTGTATTTAAGCTGTACGACACCTACGGCTTCCCAGCTGATCTGACGGGTGATATTGCCAGGGAGAAAGGACTGGAATTGGATCATGTAGGTTTCGAGGCAGAAATGGCTGCGCAAAGGTCCCGAGCGAGAGCGTCGAGTAAATTTAAAGATGACGCCGTTGTAGGATTAGTTACAGATTTTGAAACCCAATTTTTAGGATACGAGGCATTGGAGTGCCCAGCCACCGTTGTCGCTATCCATCAGGATGGTGAATTTCTGGACCATTGGTCAGGGGATGGTGTGGTGAACGTGATTTTGGATCAATCGCCTTTTTATGCTGAAAGCGGCGGTCAAGTGGGTGATCGGGGCGAGTTGTTGGGTGACGAGGGATTTACAGCGAAAGTGCTCGATACAACCAAAGCCGACGCGGCCTTCGTGCATCGATGCGAAACGGTAGCGGGTCAAATTCAGGTAGGTGATGCCGTCGTAGCTAAGGTTGATGCAAAACTCCGCCAAGCTACAGCGCGTCACCATTCCGCGACGCATCTTTTACATGCGGCACTGCGGCAAGTGCTGGGCGAACATGTGAATCAACGAGGGTCACAGGTTACTGAAGATCGACTACGGTTTGATTTTTCTCACTTCGAAGGCGTAAAACCCGAGGAATTGACTGCAATTGAGGCCCTCTGTAACAACGAGATCTTGAAAAATACAGCAGTTGAAACCGAGGTCATGTCGGTAGACGCCGCGAAATCAAAAGGCGCGATGGCCTTGTTCGGTGAAAAATATACCGAATCGGTAAGGGTATTAACAATGGGCGCTGGATTTTCTATTGAGCTTTGCGGCGGCACGCACGCCAGAAGGACTGGAGATCTAGGGCTTTTGAAGATTGTGTCTGAGCAGGGGATCGCATCGGGCGTCAGACGAATTGAGGCGGTTGTTGGTGAGCCAGCTCTAGCGCGCGTAGCCGAGACCGAAAACTTTGCCCTATCTATTGCGGCGCTGTTGAAGACCGATCGGAATACAGCAAGTTTGGCTCGACTGGAACAGCTCCTTGAGGCCAATAAGCGGCTTGAAAAGGAAGTTGCTGCTTTGAATACAAAGTTGATCTCCGGCGAAGCAATCGAAGCTAGTGATACCACTTTTACAGTAAACGGTATCTCTGTATTGGTAAATCAGATAGACGGTGCAGACCCGAAAACGTTGCCGGACGCATTGGATAAGCTTAAGAATAAACTTGGTAGCGGCATTGTTGTCTTAGCCGCTGTCCATGATGGTAAAATTGCGTTGGTCGCAGGCGTGACCAAAGATCTTACCGATCGTATACAAGCCGGACCATTGGTTAATTACATTGCGCAACAGGTCGGTGGTAAAGGTGGTGGTCGACCCGACATGGCCCGTGCCGGCGGGGTAGACGTTGAGGCACTGCCAGGAGCCTTGGCATCTGTTGCAGCCCATCTTGAGACCCAATTGGGGTAAATTTTCTAGGGTTGATAACAGTAAAAGTGAGTTTGGGCGCGAACTATTAAAAAGTCCAAAGTGGTGTCTGTTTGTGGTGGCAAGTGGCTAGCAATGGAGTAATACTCGCCAACCAAAAGCCCAAAGAATAGACTTTGATGCGCGAAGGAAAATAGGAATTAAGGGTTCATCAGCCTCAAAAGCCAGATGAGTACCCAAAGAGGGAGAGAGCACACCGTGGCGCGTTTGGTCATGAAATTTGGAGGTACGTCAGTCGCGAGCATCGACCTAATTGCGCGAATCGCCGATCGTGTCATCGCCGCACAGCATCAAGGGCATGAAGTTATTTTGGTGGTGTCAGCGATGGGACATGAGACCGATCGTCTGGTTTCGTTGGCGGAAGAGATCGATTATGCCGCGATTGCAGGAAGACGTGAGCTTGACGTTCTATTGGCGACGGGCGAGCAGGTCACGATTGCGCTTTTGGCCATGATGCTGTTGAAGAAAGGGGTGTCTGCCAAATCCTATCAAGGTCATCAGGTGAGAATTTTGACCGATAATGCCCATAGCAGAGCCCGGGTGCTCTCGGTTGAAACTGAATCTCTGGAGGCAGATTTGGCGCAAGGGCAGGTGCCGGTCATCGCTGGTTTCCAAGGGGTTGCCTCGAACGGCCGTGTAACGACCCTCGGCAGAGGGGGCTCGGATACAACGGCGGTTGCAGTGGCAGCGGCTCTCAAGGCGGATGAATGCCAGATATTCACGGATGTAGATGGGGTGTATACGACAGATCCTCGGGTCGTTAATGATGCGCGGTGTATGTCTCGCATTACGTTTGAAGAGATGTTGGAGCTGGCAAGCTCCGGTTCGAAAGTGCTGCATACTCGCGCAGTCGAGCTGGCGAATAAGAATCAAGTACCGCTTCGGGTGTTGTCTAGTTTTAATGATGTTGCAGGTACGCTTATTACATCGGAGGATCAGGTTATGATGGAAGCACCATTGATTTCAGGCATCGCTTTTACTCGTGATGAGGCTAAGTTAACCCTAAGGGGAGTGAGTGATCAGCCGGGTATCGCATCGAGTATTTTAGCGCCTATCAGTGCCGCCAATATCGAAGTGGACATGATCGTCCAGAATGTCGGTGCTGATGCAAATACGGATTTTACGTTTACAGTGGCCCGAGATGACTATGAAGTTGCGCGAGAATTACTCACTAAAGTTGCGGAAGATATTGGGGCTCGTGAGGTCATTGGCGATGAAAAAATCGCTAAATTATCGATTGTTGGGGTCGGTATGCGATCCCATGCGGGTGTCGCAGCCAAAATGTTCGAAATATTGGCCGCTGAGTCTATTAATATTCAGGTGATCTCCACTTCTGAAATTAAAATTTCTGTGGTTATCGATGAAAAGTATCTTGAGCTTGCAGCCAGAGCACTGCATGCAGGATTTGATTTAGATAGTAGCGAATCTGCCTAGCCGTTCCTTAAAAGTTAAAAAGACCAGATTCTTTTAAGCGCCCTCGATCGGTTGGTAAACATCTAAAGGTCGCTGTCTTGCATCGCGCAAAATGTGAGCGGTGAAAGCACTAAAATGCCGGAATACCTGAATGCCCTAACGCTAGATTAAAGCTGGGTTGGTCTTGGTAATTAAGGTAGGATCAGAGTTGAGGCGTGTAGCAAAGGAGCGCTGTGTGCTCATTTTGAGTCGAAAGGTTGGAGAGACCCTGGTGATCGGTGGCAACATCGAGATCACCGTGCTTGGATCGAAAGGTAATCAGGTTCGGCTGGGTATCAATGCACCCAAAGAAGTCTCAGTGCATCGTGAAGAAGTCCAAGTGAAGGTCAGTTCCGAAGAAAACGTCTAGACGCCTAGGTTAGATCAGGCGCGCCAAAGAAAGACCTAGTTTGTAGATACTACGCCTCTGCAGATTAGAGCAACGCCTTTTACCTATCGTATAACCGCGCAGGCCAAGTCTTCAGCCGAGTTCAGTCTTATCTTCTAGCGACTATGGGTGACCTGCTTGATTAAAGCAGAATATCCCTGGGTTAGCTCGCTGTCAGAAATATATCCAGACGCACGCAAAATTCGGTGTAATCGAGGCAACTGGTAGATGGGCACCGAGGGTAACAGATGATGTTCGACATGAAAGGCAATTTGATGCGGTGCAATAAAAAGGCGCTCCCACCAACGCGTTAAGACGGTTCGAGTATGGGCTCGAGGGTCAGTGTTATTAAGATCAGGTACGCCAGCATGCTCGCCAATTTGCCGTATTCGAGTGCAAAGCATGTGAGTGGTGATAAAAGCTAAGACCCAAAGACCAAATAACCATGGCGCGCCTAAGACTGTAACCAAAATCAGAAATGCGCCATTCGTTAAAAGCCCACCTCTGACAACGCGTTGGCCTTCTTTATCGAGAGCCGGATATTGTTTGATTGAACGGGCAATAGACTTAAGCCGTCGCCAGCCAGTTTGCCCTGATAAATCGCGCCAAACTTTTCTTCGAAAACTGTCTTTAGACACCGGATATGCTACATAGTTTTTAAGGTCAGGGTCATCCGATGTGCCGGCATGACGATGATGTAGCAAATGACCTGCCATGTAGAGAGATTTACTTGAAAAAACCCAATAGCCGGAGAGCCAACGACCGACAAAATCATTGACTGCTTTGGAGTGGAAAAAGGTTTGGTGCCCTGTCTCATGAACGATGATACCGAGGCTTAGCTGTCGACAGCCAACAACAAAAAGCGCGAGGACGATGGTTAGAGGGTTAGGGGCCAGACCAGCAAGCCCGAGGGAAAAGGCAATCAGCGCCCAGTCGCTAAACACAATCCACCAAGCTTCGCTGTCCCGACGTTGGGTGACCTCGGCTAATTGCGTTGGGCTCAGATAATCCATAGGCGCAGTATAGAGATCAGCCTGTTGGGGTCAAGGTGACTGATATTGGCCGTTTTTGAGGTTCGAGTTTTTCAGATTCTAGATTGCGGTTTGTTCATTGTCCCTTTAGGCTGAGGAAGGGCGGGCAAGTGAGCGGGACGACCAAACCAATGATGCTGGATTGATAGGTTGTTTGAGGCATGAAGCGAGTAGCAGTGATAGGAGGGGGCATCGCCGGACTTACGGCGGCCTATTACCTAAGAAATCGGTGTCAGGTCACTGTGTTCGAAGCCAATGATTATCTGGGCGGCCACACCCAAACCCATGAGATTTTCGTAGACAATAAAATAGTTGCGGTGGATACGGGATTTATCGTTTACAACGATCGCACTTATCCAAATTTTGAGGCCTTATTAGCGTCACTCGGTTGTGAAGGCCAACCTACAGAGATGAGCTTCAGCCTGAAGCGCCCAGGGTTCGAATACAACGGACACAATTTGCGAACACTGTTTGCGCAAAAACGCAATGTCTTGAGACCAAAGTTCTGGCGAATGCTTTTTGATATTGTGCGATTTAATCGATTGGCGAAATCCATAGATTCGTCAAGCCAGGAATCCCTTGGTGATTTTGTCGCGCGCTGTGGTTTTGGTGTGGGCTTTATCGAAGATTACTTAATACCCATGGCAGCCGCAATTTGGTCTACGGGTGATGCGCAGATTCGCTCCTTTCCAATCGGGATGCTGGCCCAATTTTTTCATCACCATGGTCTTTTGGATTTAAAAGATAGACCTCAATGGTATGTCATCAAAGGAGGGTCCAACCGCTATGTACAGCTGCTCGAACGACAATTACAGACGGTTCGGCTAAACGCTGAGGTTACAGCTGTCAGTCGCATGCCAGATCGCGTGGAAGTGACTGTCGCAGGGCAAACAGAAAACTTTGATGAGGTGATTATTGCTTGTCATAGCCCAGAGGCGTTGGCGATGCTCAAAGATCCTTCCCCACATGAAAAATCAGTACTCGGTGCAATGCGGTTTTGTGAAAACACTGTGACGCTGCATCAGGATGTCCGTGTTATGCCGCGACATTTAGCAGCTTGGGCTAGCTGGAATTATCATGGACTGGCAGGAGGCAGCAAGACCGCGCTGACCTACTACATGAATCGTTTGCAAGGCTTTGCATCAGAGCTACCCGTTCTCGTGACCCTAAATGATTTGGGTGATATTGCAGAGAATAGAATTATCAAGCGGCTGGTTTATCAGCACCCGGTCTTTGATGTGGGCATGGTCGAGGCTCAAGGCCGTCACCAAGAGATATCGGGTATCAATAGAACCCATTACTGCGGGGCCTATTGGCGATATGGCTTCCATGAGGACGGTGTGTTGAGTGGCCTTCGCGTGGTGGAAGCGTTGGAACATCGCTTGTGATTCGAGACGGTATTTATAGAGGCCAATTATGGCATCGTCGTCAGCTGACGGTAGAACATCGGTTCGGTTTTGAACATGCGATGTTCTATTGCGATTTAGCATTGATCTCAGAGGTCTGTCAGCGCTCTAAATGGGTATCTGAGGGGGCTTTTAATGCCATTAGTTTCTATCGCTCAGATTACCTGCCGAGTGAACGCCCGTTGCGAGACACCGTGATAGAGCTGATTTTTCAACAGACTGGCAAACGCTTTGCCGGACGAATTTGCCTCCTGGCAAACTGGCGCTCGTTCGGCATTGTTATGAATCCCATCACTTTGTTTTATTGTAGCGAGGAAAACGATCTGCAGTTTGTTGTCGTGGAGGTGCACAATACACCTTGGAATGAACGTCATGTTTACGTGCTAGATTGTCAATCGCCGCTAGCAGCAGACAAGGCGTTTCATGTTTCACCTTTTATGCCGATGGAAATGGTGTATCACTTTGAACTACCTCAGCCTGATCAGGAGTGCAAAGTGGTGATACAGTCACTGAAAGATGAGGCTGTGGTTTTTAGTGCTGGATTGCAGCTATGCTCTGAGCCGATGACAGCCGATAACCTTCGACGGTTTGCGCTCAGCTATCCCTTGATGGCAGCTCGAGTCGTTGGCAAGATATATTGGCAGGCGTTGGTGTTATGGTTGAAGCGCGTGCCATTTTATTCTCATCCCCAGAAGAGCACGAAAGCATCGCTATGAAAGTCGAAAGTCAACAAACCCAATCTATATTTCGCACTTCATTAGCTTCCCAAGGGTTTTGGCGGCGACAAGTATTGAAGACTTTGGCGCAGATTCAGGTTGGCCGATTGCAGTTCTACGAACATGAGCATTTGCTGCTAGAGGTAGGGCAAGACGAAAATGAACAAGCTGCACGCGTCAATGTAATATCCGAGGCGACTTATCGGGCGATTGCGTTGGGCGGAGCAATTGGTGCAGCAGAAGCTTATATGGATGGCGATTGGGAGAGCCCTGACTTGCTGCTGGTATTGGAGCTTTTTCTTCGTAATCGCCAAGTACTTGAGGCGTTAGGCTCGGGCTGGGTTTGGTTGCGAAAACCGATGTTGCAATTTCAGCATTGGATGAATCGCGACACCGAAGCCCAGAGTAAGCGTAACATTGCAAAGCATTACGATCTGGGTAACGCCTTCTTTGAGAAGTTTTTAGATGAGACGATGATGTATTCCTCCGGCTACTTTTCAAATCCTGAGGCATCTATGCGGGAAGCCTCAGTTAGAAAATTGGATTTGATTTGTCAGAAACTGCGTCTATCGAAAGACGATCACGTTATTGAAATTGGCAGCGGGTGGGGTGGATTTGCGTGTCATGCGGCCCACAAGTATGGCTGCAAAGTTACCACCACAACGATATCAGAGGCGCAGTTTGAACGAACTCAGGAAAGGGTTGAGGCCCTTGGTCTCCAGGACCGAGTGACCATATTGAAGCAAGACTACAGACGCCTTGAAGGGCGCTTCGATAAATTGGTATCCATCGAAATGATCGAAGCGGTAGGGCTTTCGTATCTCCCCCAATTCTTTGAGGTCTGCGCTCGCTTACTTAAGCCCGGCGGAGCGATGTTACTACAGGCAATTACCATCGCAGAGCAGCGATTCGAGGCGGCAAAGCGATCAGTTGATTTTATTCAGCGTTACATCTTTCCTGGTGGCGCCCTTGCGAGCGTAGCGGAGTTAACAAGGGTGAGTGCAGGAGCCGGCCCAGGGCTTAGGGTCTATGACTTAGAGGACATCACCCCGCACTATGCTTTGACGATGGCGAGGTGGCGGGCCATGTTCGAACGGAATCTAGAACCTATTACAGCCCTCGGTATGTCGGATACCTTTTTGCGCATGTGGCGTTACTACTTTTGCTACTGCGAAGCAGGTTTTCGTCAACGAGCAATAGGCTGTGTGCAGATGCAATTTCACCTGCCCGATTTCACTTTCGAGCTGCTTGATAATGAGTAAATTAATTGATGCTGCGGAAAAGGGCTGGATCCCAGATGGTTTGTTGCGAATCGCTATGCGGCGATTGCTGAAAAAACGGTTAGTCCAAGATCGGGTAAACGCAACGAAAGCTGGTAAGGCGCGATTTGTTGAAGAAATGCGCCGCTCCCCCCTTGCGGTCGCGACTGATGATGCCAATGATCAGCACTATGAAGTTCCTACTGCGGTTTTCGAGCATATGTTAGGTCCAAGATTAAAATATAGCGCCTCCCTGTATAGCTCAGAGGATGCAACTTTGGCTGAAGCAGAGGACGCGATGTTGGCTTTGAGTGTTGAAAGAGCCCAGTTAGCCGAGGGCCAGCAAATATTAGAGCTAGGATGTGGTTGGGGTTCTCTGACGCTGTATATGGCAGCGCAATTCCCGAATAGTCAGATTACCGCGGTGAGCAATTCGGCATCTCAAAAAGCCTATATTGACGCCAAGGCAGCGCTGCTGGGTTACAAGAATTTAACGGTCATAACCGAGGACATGAATGCATTTGAAAGTGCATCAGGGTTTGATCGTGTCGTCTCTATCGAGATGTTCGAACACATGAGAAACTACGAAGCCTTGTTCGAGCGTATCGGGTCTTGGTTGAAACCCGATGGATTATTGTTCTTTCATATTTTTTGTCACCGAGAACAACCCTACTTTTTTGAAGAACAGTCCGACGATGACTGGATGGCGAAACACTTTTTTACGGGTGGGCTGATGCCTTCGTTAGATTTACCCCGTCACTTTGAGGGTACGCTCATCGAGCGTGATTTTTGGCAGGTCAATGGCCAGCATTATGCTCGTACCTGTCGGGACTGGCTTGCAAATTTAGATGACAATCGCCGAGCAATTATCGATGCACTTGATGATTCCGAACATCCAGATGCTGGCGTCATTCAATGGCAACGGTGGCGCATGTTTGTTATGGCCTGCCAAGAACTGTTTGCTTATCAGGGCGGCGAAACTTGGTTCGTGGCACATTATTTATATCAAAAGCGCGATTGATCTGACCAAGCGCCCCGATATCGAGTCCACGGAGGGGTCGCGGTCTGAATTTATCGGTGAAGTTCGGCGATGAGATTTTAGGCTTTAATTGCTGTCTATCTATCTATCTATTTATCTATCGCTATCTCAATCGTATTGAAATCCTCGCCCCGAAAGTTCCAACGCGCTGCTATTTGAGCGGCTTTTTTTGCGTCTTGTTATCGATCCTCAGTCGCAATTTGCAGCTGAGAATCAGCCCATTAGCCTAGTTTTGGGCGAGGTCTTGAGGCTCGGGATTTGGTAGTAGAAATGCAAGAGGATACACAAAGCGCTCTGATCTAAATCTGTCGTAGCCTTGATGAATCCCTTCATCCCTGGCTTTGGAAGGTTGTCTGTGTGTCAGCCAGACCCAATGCGTGCATCCACTATCAGAGTTTGATCAAAAAAGGTGCTCGCAGATGCGAAAGGCGCTGAATTCAAATTTGCCTGCTGGTTTACCAGAACCCGTATAACCCATCGGGCTTACAGGGTTTTACGCATCATGACACGCGCATTTAAGGGTCGTCCTACGGTCGCTTGGTGGATGCTATGAGCATTGGGGAAGTAGAGCTCATCTAACGCGTTTTCAAGGTGAAGTTGCAAGGTCAAAGAGGGTGAAAAGTCGAACGCAGCACTTAAATCAAGGCGGGTATAGCTTGGCAACACTAGGTTTGGGCGATCGTTAGCGATATAGGATTTTCCTTGGCTGGTTGCGCCCAGACCAAGGCTCAAAAGAGGGTTAACTTGGAAGTTAACCCACAGTGACGCGGTATAGTCCGGAACTTCTCGCGGCTCACCGCCAGTGCTGGTCTCACCGTCAAGTCGGCTATAGCCGGCGGCGATATAGAGTTGATCAGTAAATTGCCCCTTGATTTCAACCTCGAAACCCTGAACCTGTAGGCCGATAACTTCAGAATTTTCCCCAGAAACACTATCTCGCACTGCCTGAACTTGCTCGCTCTTAAATGCAGCGAGGGTCAGGCTCAGGGCATCGATAAAATCCCACTTCAAGCCGAGCTCTCGACTTTCAAACACGTCAGGGTCAAGTCTAGCTGCCGAAGCCGATAGGGATTTGAATTGCTCACCTGATCTCGGCAAGAAGGACTCGCTATAGCTCAGATAGATCGACACTGAATCCTGAGGTTTGTAAATAAGCCCAGCTCGTGGAGAAAAAACTTGGTCTTTACGAGACTGTGCTTGGCCGCGATGAACGTCTGTCACTATGATGTCAAAATGATCTATTCTTCCCCCAAGCATCATTCTGAGGGTTCTTGAAAGGCGCATTTGATTTTGAACATAAGCCGACTTGACGTCGATATCTGAGCGCGTGTGATGCACAGGTGCGGTAGTGAAGTCCAGCTCCGTTGGACGTCCGTTAGCAGTAACAGAAAAGTCCATAGGGCGGGCTACGGTAAATAGCGACTTGTCTTGCTGAGAGTCTGACCAAAGGTTGTCGTAGCGAAAATTAGCGTTTTTTGTTGTGATCCATTCAAGACCTGTGAGTATGGTGTGTTCAACGGAGCCTGTTTGAAACTCGTTAACTAAATTGCCGCCAGCAACGACTTGCTGTCTCTCGGTCGTGTCGGCATAACCATCGACTTCGACGGTTTCGCCCGTATAGTCGCTTGGATACAAGTTCTTGTAGAACTTGTCGAAATCACTGGTTTGTAACGTAAAGTTACCCTTGCTTGTGGGAGAAAAAACATGGGAAAGATAAGCTCGGTAACTTTGGGCTTCGAGGGTTGTTTGATTGGTGTTAGAAGTACCAAAGGTAATGTCTTTTACCCCTGCGTCCGGTCTGCCCAAAAGCGTAGGAATGCCCCGATCCACCACCTGAGCATGATCGGCAAACTCGTAGGATAAGTCGAGGGTGGTGGCAGGGTTGAAAGTGATGCGCAAGCTGGGGTTGATCCCATAACGAGTACCACCAAAATGGTCGCGGTGATTGTCTAGGGCATCTCTGTGAACATTTAACCGCAGTGCCGAACGGTCGCTGGTTGGATAGTTAAAATCGGCTGCAATATCGAAGGCGCCAAAAGAGTCTGAAGATAGGTTCATTGCGCCAAAGGTTTGGCCAATTTCTCCCTTTTTCGCCACCCGATTGATCACGCCGCCGGTGCCACCGCGTCCAAAGAGCAAAGCGTTTGGGCCCCTAAGGATTTCAACTTGGTCGAGATTGTAAAGTGACCGAAAATACTCGACGTCGTCTCGTACACCGTCGATATAAAAGTCAGCTGTGGAACGAACGCCTCGGAAGACCACAGCGTCTCGATGGCCCTCTCCTTGAGAGGTATTAATTCCTGGGGTGTAGTTTACAATATCGCCGATGGCCCGAAAGCCTTGCCTTAGCATATCTGCTTCCGTGGTGATCGACAGCGACTGCGGCACATCTTTGATGGGTATTGGCGTTTTTAAAGCGGTAACTTGGTTGGCGTAAAGCACCTTGCCTTTCACGACGATCTCCTCAATCGTCTCTGAATGGGCAGCAGCGGACGCCATAAGGCAAACCACGATGATCAATCGCGGTAAACCTGAAACGGCGTTTAGCTCAAATTTGGGCAGCATAATCATCCCGACTGCGTAGGCAGGCCTCAGATGCTAATCTAAATAAGAATCATTATCAATTGCATTTGAGTAGAAATGCGTTGCCGAACAACCTGCAGGCAGTTAAATGCTCGATGGCTGAAGGCGAGCCTCAGCAACCATTTTATTACCGCCTCGATAGCGGTTTGCGCTAGATACGACGATGTTTACCAAACGGGTATCTGCATGTTCGCCGGGTGGGGGCGCTGTTTTAGATCAAGTGATCATAATTAGGTTGACTAAGGAACCCTTCCAGGCGGACGCCTTTAGATTTAAGTCATTTAGAGTCGGGTAGGAGCGGCAGATCGCTGACACCGCTTGCGCTTGAGTCCCTGATGCTTCCGCAAGGTCGTTGGAGGCTGAGGATATCGCCTTGTCGTGTTGGGAAGTGATTGCAGCGCGGTAGGATTTCGGACGCTTTACCCCGCTTGCAGGGTTGACCGACTAAAAAGGTTCGTCTTCGCGACCGACACCAGCCCTGAGCAACGCTTTAAAGCTTTGTTGAATATCTTTTTGACCGTTGACTAAAAGAGTAACCTCCGCGGCAATCGGCATTTCAATCTGGTATTGCTTTGCAAGGGCCATGACGGCAGAGGCACTTTTAACCCCCTCAGCGACCATAAACATGTCGTCGATGATGTCTTGAATGCTAAAACCTTGTCCTAGCCTAAAGCCAACCGTGTGGTTTCTCGATTTAGCGCTGGTGCAGGTTGCAATCAAGTCGCCTAAACCGGCTAAGCCTGCGAAGGTCTCCTTCCGAGCGCCCATGGCCACGCCAAGCCGCGTCATTTCCGCTAAACCTCTGGTAATGATGGCTGACCGCGTGTTGTCGCCAGCGCCGAGTCCATCACTCATGCCTGCCGCAATCGCCACGATATTCTTGAGCACGCCACCGAGTTCGCAGCCGATAACATCGTCGTTGGTATAGGCTCTAAACAGCGGAGAATGGAAAATTTCTTGGAGTTGTTGCCCAGTTGCCTGATCGTTACAGGCAATGACGCCGGCGGCTGCAAACCCAGCCATAATTTCCTGTGCAAGGTTGGGCCCTGTTAGAAGCGCTGGGATCTGATTGGGGCAGAGCTCACCAATGATTTCAGTCATTCGTGCGCCGGTATCAAGCTCTAAGCCTTTACTCAGAGATACTACTGGAATGTCAGATTGTAAGTAAGACTGTGCTGCCGATAACACTTGCCTGAAGTTTTGGGCAGGAATGGCGATGACCAGCAGGTCGGCAGTGCTTGCGACCTGGGCAAGATCACCGCTGGCCTGAAGCTTCGGGGATAGTTCAGCCCCTGGAAGATAACGTGGGTTTTGATGTTGTTGATTGATGTTGGTGATAATCTGATCATTTCTTGCCCAGAGCCAGACATTAAAGCGGCGAGACAAAAGATGCGCGATGGTGGTCCCCCAGCTGCCACCGCCAATAACACCGATATTCATTTGATACCTAGATTTTGAGGCGTTGGCAGCGACTTCAGATCTTCAATGAGGTCAGAAGGTGTGTCAGCAGGTAGGCTAACGCAATCAACAAGCCCGGCGAAATGAGCGGCAAGGTTGGTCTTGATTTCGTCATGTTTGCCGACGGCTGCGAACTCATGTACGAGGTCATCTGAGATCAACCTCGTCATATCTTGCCAGCGACCTTGTTTGGACAAAGCATTGAGTTCCTGGCCCAGCGCGCCCGCACCATGGGCCTCAAGTACAGGCCAATAGGCCGGTGTCGATCCATAAAAGCCGATTCGGGCACGTACCCACTCAAACTGCTTATCCACGGTTTCTTGGTTGGCACCTGTCACAACAAAGCCGCCGCCTGATATCTCGAAATCTGCTCGGGCGAGCTGTCGTTTTTCTAGCCCAGCCCTCAAACGCGGAAGTATTTCACTACGAAGATAGGTTGGGGTGCAGAAGGCATGCAACATAATGCCATCACAAAGGTCAGCTGCAACGTTCATCATTGCTGGTCCCACTGCAGCGATCTGAATCCCTGGAAGCGCCGAGGTCAGTGGCTCTGGTGTAAAATTAGGGGTCATCAGACTGAAGGAGTAATGAGGACCCTCATAGTCGAGTGGGGTTCCGTCTCGCCAGCATGCCCAGATCGCTTTTATAGCCGAGACATAGTCTCTAAGTCGGGGCGCTGGCGCTGACCAAGGCACGCTAAAACGCCGAACGTTATGCCCTTTGACTTGACTGCCAAGCCCCAATACAAATCGGCCCTTGGAGGCCAGTTGCAAATCCCAAGCAAGTCCGGCCGAGACCATTGGACTTCGGGCGAAGGCAATCGCTACGTTGGTTCTTAACTCGACACGTTTTGTGTGAACAGCGGCAACGGCAAGTGGCAGGAAGGGGTTGTGGCGGTTTTCTTGGGTCGAAATGCCCGAGAAGCCAGCATCATCGATCGCTGTGGCCTTGCCAGGTATCGCTTGGAGCGCTTCGGCAGGCACACCTGTAAAAATTTTCATAGGCGCGAGATCTGTGTTTCCGGGGATGTTCGCACAGACGGCGCAAACAGGGCAATATCGTCCGAGGTGTCACCCTGCTAATGCTTTAGGGGACTCATAAATCGGGCGAACCGGAAGGAGCACTAACTCAAAAGTGGCGTGAAACCTACAACAAGGTAGACGAAAAAAACCAAAACCGCGGCGAGGTTTTGAATGGACGGCTTCTTCTTGTCTTTAGTCATGTTCGAAGGGTAACTAAAGCCGCCGCGTGACTGAAATACTGTATTTTCCTAAGCTTAGTTTACCTGGATCTATTATTTGCGCGGCTGGTTACTCAGGTTACATAACCTATAACGAGCCAGAGGGTGGCCGGTGCAAGGAGGCTCCATAATCCGATTGCGAAAACCGCCAGTCTTAATGGAATGGTTCTGAGGGTCTGGACAGACGTACCAAGTCCAATCATTAACAGTGCGAGAATCAGGCAGCTTTTGGATAAAAAACCGATGGCTTCTTGGGCAGCTGCCGGTAGATCGATGACAGACCCCCCTAAGCTGGCCAGGACAAAAAGCAATACAAAGGTGGGCAGTCGGGCGCCGTCAGCGCTGCCACGGTAGACCAGGGCAAAGAGAAGCACGGTTGGGATTAACCAGAGGGTTCGACCTAACTTGAGGGTGGTCGCTATTTCAGCCGCTTGTTGGCCATAGATTTGTGCCGTTGCGACAACTGACGCTGTGTCATGGATTGCCAGCGCTGCCCAAATACCAAATTGCGTCTGGGTTAATTCGAGATGCGCTCCAATCCAAGGGAATGTCAGTAACGCCATCCCATTCATCGCAAAGATGAGACCCAGGATTGCACCGGTCTCCGCTGGCTGAGCCTTGACGATGGGTGACAGGGTGACGACGGCAGTACCACCACAAATAGCCGTCCCCCCGGTAACCAAGATGCTTTGGCGGGTTTCAAGGCGAAAGAGCTTAAAGGCTAAATACCCTGCTAGGCTGACGACGAAGATATAGCCCATAACAAGCCAAGTGTAACTCGCTGAAATGTGGAATAACGTTTCCGCCTGAATACCAAACCCCAGTAGAACAATGCCAGTTTGTAAGCTGTAGTGGCCCGCGCGCTTAGCAGATTCTGGTAATTTAAAGCTGAGTAATAAGGTTGCACCCACGCCGACAAAAAATGCGAGAGCAGGGTTCCCGAATCCGACCAGGATCCCGGCTAACGGCAAGACGAGCAAATAAGGGTTGAGAGACATAGCATCTGATTTGGTCGGGTCTGGGGGCAGTATTGACGATTCGCGTTGGTTTATACAGCCTTCGGGGTCAGGAACCCGCGCTGCTCAAAAAACTGCAGTAATGATGGCAATAGGAACAAGCTCAATATCAACATTATCGTGATGGCGACCGTTAGTAGCATACCAATTGAGGCTGCGCCGTGATGTGGACTGAAGATCAGCGAAAAGAAGGTCCCAAGGGTTGTCAGTCCACTGATCATAACCGCGCGTCTCGTGGCGGCGATATATCTGCGCGCGTGCTCTGCGCTGTGAAAATATCGATGGGTGACGTGAATACTGGCATCTACGCCTAAGCCTATGATGAGCGGAACCACGAGGATATTTGCCATATTGATGCTGAAGCCGAGGAGATAACTCATTGCAAAGGTAAATAGGAGTGTTGAAGCAATTGGAGTGAGCACAAGTGCCACTGTCAGCCAGTGCCGAAAATATAACCAAAGACACAGCATGACTCCGATCAAAGCGTATAGGGTAGCAGACCGGAAAGCCTCGACCACAACTTCTCCTATGCCCCACTCGACAGCACTTCTGCCCGCAATATCAGGTGTAACAGATTGGATCTCCTGAAGAAATTGATCTGTTTGCTTTCGATCGGTGAGTGCGGTCTTCGGTTGAATGGAGATGAGTTGTTGACCTTCGGCTCCAATGAACCGGTTGCGAAAATCCTCTGGTAAATCAGCAATCGCAAAGGGCTCTGCCATTAATAAACGTTTTAGGGCCTGTTTATCTCTCTGATGTTGCAGTGCTAGCCCCCGATTGAATTCGCTCAGGTCTTCAGGGCTCTCTAGGAGTTTAGAAGCAGCAAGTAGTATTGCGTTCGCCTGGCTATGATGATCGCCGTTGAGGGAGTCTAGGGTTTCTTTAAAGTATTCGAGGGCGGTGTGTAACGCCGCGTTTACGTAGGTATCTGGGTCTGCTTGCCACAGATTTTCATACAGCGCCGCACTTGCGCCTATTTTTAATTGTTTTTCCAGCTGTTGGGTTGGCACGAGATCATCAGGTATTCGGACGTCGCCGACCGAGGGTAAGCGTTGGAGCTGGGACTTTAATTGCTGAGCTTCAGCTGCATTTTCTGCCAGGATCGAAATGCTGTAGTCCGTTTGCTGGGACTCTGTTTGTAGACGCGCAAGGGCGCGCATTGCGGGTGAACCGGCATCGCGCATGCTGAGTACGCTGTAGTTAAATTCGACTTTTAACGCAAAATAAAGTGCAACTGGCATAGCAGCGATGATCATCCATGTGAGCCAAATGGGATAATCAAATGATCGAGGCTCGGCTGCTTTGGGCTGCGTCGTTTTTGACCCACTGATTGGCCAGAGTTGCAGATAGGCGGGTGTTACCACCAGCGTCAATCCAAGCGCAATCACCATACCACCGGCTGATATAAGTCCAAGTTCGGCCATACCTCTGTAGGCGGTCGGTAAAAATGACAAAAACGCGATCGCAGAAGTGGCCGTGCAAAGAATCAAGGCCGGGCCCATATCTCTGACCGCTTGAGTCAAGGCCTCGGGCGTTTGTTCCTGCGAGGCTTGAAGACGAAGGGCGAAATGGACGGCAAAATCCACCGCTAAACCGAAAAACATGACCACAAACAGCATCGATAAGGTGTTGAAACTGCCCACGGTCAGCACCGCAAAACCCAGGGTGGTGCCAATACCGATGCTCAAAATTGTAAAAATTAAGATGATAATTCGGAAGTTTCCAATACCCCAACCTAGGATGATCGCCAAGAGCACGAGCGAGATTATTCCCGCAATTTCAATTCCACTTAAGGCAGCCGCAATTTCTTCATGGGCAAGTGCGATTTCACCGGTAAGTGCGACGTTGATATCTGATGGCAAACTAGCGTCATCAATCGCCTGATTCAGTGCCGCAACAATGGCGGCATTGGGTAACGCTTGGTCAAGGGCCTGCTGGCCATTGACGATCAAGATTTCAACGAATTCATTTTGATCCGGCGCATGTAGGGGATAAAAGCCGTTAAATTTTGGTTCACCCGCGAGAAAGCTCTCTATTAGAGATTCGACTGATCTGGGTAAAGGCTGCCCAGTTTGGTTGCCGAGCATGTCAGCAATCATAATGACGGCGTTGGCAGCATCGGGTTGTTCATCGAATCGATAGACGGCACCAAAATTATAATCAGTGCCTTGTAACCAATCGCTAAGCTGTTGCTCCTCGAGAAAGTACAACCGGTGATCGTCAATGAAGGCGTCGATAGTGGGTGCGAAGACAGATTTTACTAACGCGTGTTGAGTAAAGGCTTCCTTGAGCGCTCGAGCAGCGGCTTGGGTGGCGTTTGCATCCGGACCGCGAATCACAACGAGCGCCGTTTGCTGGTACATGGGGAAGCGTTCCTTAAACGCCTCGTTACTTTGATACCACTTTAGGTCATCGTCGGGTTGGATGAGTGTTCCGAGGTCGGTATTGAGTTTGCCTTGCGTCATAAAAAGCGCGATCCCGCCGATCCCTAGGCAGGTGCATGTGACCAAGACGAGCACGGCATACTGTTGGCAGAGCCCCAGCAAGGTACGAACAATTGCTGTGTTTGCTGGCGTCACAGGGCAGGCTTTTGCAGGTTCGAGCGAGGGATAAGCCGTTCGTAAAGGTCCGCTAATTGCTTAACTGAGTGGTCGTGGTGGCGAGTTTGAATAAAGCGCTTGTTAGGTTCGATCAATTGGTTTCGAGCGGCCGGTGATTCGATTAGCGCGTCAATTTTCGAGGAGAGCTCGTGGATGTTGTCGTCCTTAAAACCCGCCGCGGGACCAGTAACCAGCTCAGACAAAGCGCTCGTTGCTGATTGATTCAATAAGACGGGGCAGCCAGCTGCCATAGCCTCCATAGCGCTCATCCCCTCGAGTTCAACTCGGCTGCATTGTACAAAAAGATCGGCGTGCCGATATAAGGCATGGAGCTGCTGATCGCTGACTCTGCCGATGTTGGCTTTAATGTTAAGGTCCCTTGCGGTTTTCCGCAGGGCCTGTTCTTGGGGTCCTGTGCCGGCAAGGGTTAGGCTGATCTTAGATCGGTGCTTTGAATGACCAATGGCTCTTAACAAAAACATGGGCTGTTTCTCAGGGGCTAGGCGCCCGACGCTCAAGAGCTTGAAATCCTCGGTTCCTGTCTCACGGGCAATGTTAAAAAAAGGAGACGTGACTCCGTTGGATATCACATCTATGGGGCGGGTAACACCATGCGTCATTAGGAGACTTTTTGCGAACAAGGAGGGAGCAATAACCTGATCGGAGGCTTGATAAAAATGTTTTACAAACAGCCGATAAAGCCATTTTGTGAGTCTCGGATGATTCAACGATAGATTGCGCTGGATATTCTCAGGTTGAACGTGGAAGGAGCTGACGATTGGTATATTGACCTCGCGCGCCGCTCGAATCGCGCCTTTAGCTAAAAAGAAGGGGTACTGAATGTGTAGCAAATCGCAGCTAGCCAGGGCCTCGAGGAGTCGGTGATGACGAGGCAAACCCAGAGGTGCCTGCATACTATTAATGATGTGGTTAACGCCGGGCACCGAAAGCGTAGGGAAAGCAATAGTATCTATATTGGGATCCTGATGATCGGATTCACCCGTCAGCAAGATTTTAAAACGAAACCTGTCCTTGAGCGCCTCGGTAAACCGACGAGTTGATACGACCGTGCCATTAAAGGGATGATGCCAAGGGTCGATCACCAAGCCTACCATGGGTAACCGAAGATTGCGGGTCATAACCCTAGCTGCCAGGTCGTAGATATGAGCCTTTGGCTAGAAAAACGAATATTGGACATAAAGGATGGCCCTGTGGTTATGGCAGGTTCGCTAGAGCGTCAGTCCGACCATGAGGCTTTGGCTCAGCTAAGCTTTAAAATAAGACTTTGAGTCGGTAAACAAGCTTACCTATCTGGCGGGTCGGATCCAATACAGGTGCTTGACGTTTTTAATACCGGCAATTTGCGTGATAATGGAGGCTATTCCGCGCGATGGCGCTGGCCGAGGCAATGACCGTGAAAATCAGTGTAATTTTTACAACCTATAATTCACCTGCCTGGTTAGAGAAAGTGCTCTGGGGATTCAAAACTCAGACCGATTCAAGCTTTGAGGTTGTGGTTGCCGACGATGGCTCGGGGCCGGAAACCGAAGCCGTGGTCAAGTCGGCAAGGCTGACGGGTCTTGAGATACAACATGTTTGGCAGGAGGATCTCGGCTTCAATAAGTGCCAGATACTGAATAAAGCCATCGTTGCCGCTAGCGGCGAGTATTTGATTTTTACCGATGGCGATTGCATACCGCGACAAGACTTTATTGCCAATCATCGCGCCGCATTAGCACCGGGGCGATTTTTAAGCGGCGGATATTTCAAATTGTCGCTTGCAGTCAGCCAAGCCATCACGCAAGAGGATGTAGTTCAGCAGCGCTGCTTTGACCCGGATTGGTTAGTCGCGGGCGGAATGAAGCAGACCCTTAAATGGTTAAAATTGAGCGCACCTGCTCAGTGGCGATCTTGGTTGAATCGGCTGACACCCACCAAACCGACATGGAATGGGCATAACGCTTCGTGTTTCAAAGCTGATGCCATCGCTGTTAATGGCTTCGATCAACGGCTGCGTTACGGAGGGCTTGATCGTGAATTTGGTGAGCGTTTGGTCAATGCCGGTATAGTGCCCAAACAGATTCGCTACAGCGCGGTGACCCTGCATTTGGATCACCCTCGAAGCTATGAATCAGCAGAGGGCTGGGCTTTCAATCACGCTATTCGAAAGGAAGTGCGATCCAAGGGAATCACTGAGACGCCGGAAGGTATCCGCCAGTTGTAGCCGTACGCACCAAAGCTTCAAGCCTTTGAAGCCAGCTGCCGATAATGGGCTAATAAACGGCTGGCTTCAGCGGTGATCGTATAGCGTGTCAGCACGGCCTGCCTTGCGGCCTCGCCCATTTTGGCTCTCAGATCAGAGTCCTGCATCAAGCGGGCCACTGCTGCACGCGTCTCTAGTTCATTATCGATACCAACAAGCAAGCCATTTACGTCGGGTTCGATAATGTCTGGCCAAGCCCCGGCACGACTGGCAACGACAGGCTTGCCCGCGCTCATGGCTTCCAGAACGGTTAACCCAAACCCTTCATTTCTGCTGAGGGCGGCGACAATGGTCATCGCTGCGAACAAATCAGGTAGCGTGTCAAAGGGCTGCTCACCTAGGAAGTGAATTTGCTTACTGACGCCTGCTTCTGTCGCTTGTTGCATGAGTTGGCGAACAAATTTTTGATCCCCATCTTTGATCTGCCCTACGATGACCACGTCCCAGTCGTCGTTAGCCTGAAGGAGGGGGATGACGGCGCGGAGTAGAATATCAACCCCCTTTTGATGGCGAACCCGACCGAAAAGACCGATATGTTTTGAAGCAAACTTGATGCCCTCTAGCGCTGGTACTCGGCGCTTGGTATCGGGTGTGTAGCGTTCCGGATCTATGCCGTGGGGAATTAATTGGTCCGGCGGTATTGCAAGAAAGCTAGCCGCAGCGCTGCAGGTAGAAATGATGCTGTCCATACGACGCATCAAAAATCGGGTAAATCGCGTGTGGTGGCGTTGGGCAGTCGAAGTGAACAGCACTTTAATTCGGCAGGTTGAAAGGCTTCGAAGCAGGATGCCCTGAACCATCTCGAGATTGCGTCTAGCATGGAAAACGACCGTTTTACCCATCATATCGGGTTGCCTTAAACGTCGGATGAGGGGCAGCAAGCGATAACTGGTGACACCTTTGGGTAGGTGATGCTGGCCTAGCACGATCACAGTGATTTGATCTTGCTGAGCCTTTAAAACTTGTAACATGGTGGAGGTCACGCCTGAAAATCTTCTATTGGCGTTGCCTAATATGAGCTCTGGGGTGGTGCTGGCAGCGACGTCAGACATCAAAAATTCGAGCATCTGAAAGGTCAAAGATGTTCGAGCCTAGCAAGTTTAAGTGACTGGTAGCGGCAAAGAAGCCAAAGGTCGATCGAAGACCTCTAGACAAAATGACCTGTGTGACCGAGTTGATCTTGGCCCCTGGAAAGACGAAATTTGTTAGACTCAAGCGATGATCGTCCCTAATGATGGAGTTCGAATTGGCACTCACGTTCTATTATGCGCCGGGAGCTTGCTCGCTGGCCAGTCACATTGCGCTGATTGAGTCCGACCTTACCTTCGAGGCGATTCCTGTTGCTTTAGCAAAAGGCGAACAGCAGCAACCCAGGTTTTTAGCTTTGAATCCTAAAGGCCGGATTCCTTTGTTAATGACGGATTTTGGCCCTTTGACCGAAAATCCTGCCATCCTCGAGTATGTTGCCGATCTGGCCCCAGAGGTCGCGTTAAAACCGGTAGGTTGCCCGGACTTGTTGGCTAAAATGCGGGAGTTAAATGCCTATTTGTCCTCCACCGTACATGTTGCGCATGCCCATGGGCCACGAGGCTATCGCTGGGCATCGTCAGCAGAAGCGCTACTGGATATGAAAGCAAAGGTACCAGAGACCATGTTGGCTGCTTTTGAATATCTGGAGCAGCAATTGGCCGCGTTTGCCGGACCCTGGTGTTTGGGCGAGGTATACTCTGTAGCGGATATGTACTTATACACGTTTTCCCGTTGGCTGGAGATGGATAAAGTCGACACCCAAAAATTGCCTCGGGTGCTTGCGCACCGGGCTCAAATGGAGTCGCGAGAGGCTGTAAAAACCGTCTTGTTACGAGAAGGTATCCCCGCCATGGGCGGCAATTCAATGGCCGACGCTACGCCCAAGACGGATCGTTAGAATGAGACTCGCTAAGCCATATATTGATGTAGGACTTCAGACGAACCAGCGGGACGCGCAGCGTGAATTTTGGGCGGAGACCATTGGTTTGCCTTTTGAAGAGCTGTTGAAGGTTGGTGGCGGCACCCATCAGTTGCGCCATGACTTAAAGGGGTCGGTGTTTAAGCTGAATCATCTTCGCGAGCCTTTGTCAGATAACCTACCAACCGGATATCAAGGGCTGATCATCGCTGAAGATGCGGTGGATGAACCGGCGACACTTTTCGATCCAGATGGCAATCGGGTTACCTTAGTACCTGAGGGGTACGATGGGATAGAACAGGTCGCAATCGAGATGGTGGTGAGATCGTTGGCAGCGCATCAGGCATTCTACCGAGATGTCTTAGGCCTCGAGCAGATTCAGGAGCGGTGTTTTCTTTGGGGCGAAACTAGAATTTACCTGTCTGAGAAAGTTGATCAGCCTGTCTGTAGCCAAATGCAAGGCGTTGGTTACCGCTATCTGACGGCCCAAGTGTTTGATGTAGATCGTGTGCATCATCAAGCCCTTGAAGCTGGCGCTAAAGAGGGGCGCCCTGTGCGCACCCTAGGAGAGACCGCGCGAATTTCATTCATCTGTGATCCTGACGGTAATTGGATCGAATTATCTCAGCGCGCGTCTTTAACGGGTCCTTTGCCAAAATAGGCCGCCATCAAACCGTTGCAAGGGATTAGGCTTTGTCGTTTAAGACAGGGGTAAGGCAAGAGGGCTGAGTATGAAAATCGATGCACCTTTGGTGGCAGAGCTTAAGCAGGTTGGCGCGGCCGCGCGTAAGCTCGAGGCGCTTGGATACGACGGTGTGCGAGTGGCTGAACTCGACCACGATCCTTTCCTCGCCCTAACACTAGCCGCTGACTACACCGAGCACCTCCAGCTCATTACTTCAGTGGCAGTGGCCTTCGCTCGGAACCCGATGAGTACAGCGCAATTGGCCCATGACCTGAATGCCTTTAGTAATGGTCGATTTATTTTGGGTCTAGGCACGCAGGTTAAGGCCCATATCACGCGACGATTTGGTATGCCCTGGCATCAAGGTCCGGCACAGATGCGGGAGTTTATTGAGGCCTTGCACCATATTTTCGATCATTTTTATGACAACGATCCACTCTCCTTTCGAGGTCGCTATTACGAGCATTCGTTAATGCCAAAAACCTTCAAACCCGCAGATATCGAGGCAGGTAGGCCAAGTATCTATCTCTCGGCAACTGGCCCTTTAATGACCGCCGTCGCGGCCGAAACCGCCGACGGCTTGATCATGCATCCATTTTCAACCGAGGCGTATATTCGGGACATCAATTTACCGGCTTTGGCCAATGGATTAAGCGAAGTTGGATTTTCTCGCGATGACTTTACCGTTGACTTCTCGCCGCTGGTAGCGACGGGAGAGACTGACGAGGCTATCGAGCGCGCGATCGAGGTGGTGCGTGGACGAATCGCTTTCTACGGATCGACCAAAGGATATCAGATGGTGTTAGCTCATCATGGGTGGGGCGAGTTGCAGCCAGAGTTGAATAACCTCATGAAGCAGCGGCGTACCGATGAAATGCCGGCATTGATTGATAACGATGTTTTAAAGGCCTTTGCCGTAATTGGTACGCCCGAGGAGGTTGGCGCAGAGTTAAAAACGCGTTTTAGCGATATCGTCGACAGGATGACGTTGTCGCCGGTAGGTTTATCTGAGTCATCCTTAGCGTTGCTGATAGAACAGGTAAAAGCAGATGCACCGGTAGTTTAGGTAATTTTAGTAAAAAAGGAGCGGGTATGAAGTCGCCAATTTGTCAACAGTTGGGTATAGAGTTCCCTTTAATCGCCTTCACGCATTGTCGAGACGTGGTTTGTGCGGTGTCTAAGGCAGGCGGTATGGGGGTTCTGGGTGCCGCCGGTTATTCGGCTGAGCAATTAGAAATAGAGCTCGCTTGGATTGATGCTCACATCGAGGGTAAACCCTATGGCGTCGATCTAATCGTACCAACCACAATGGCCAACAAAGACGAAAAGCTGTCTGCGGATGAAATTCGAGCGCTTGTGCCAGACGAACATCGAGACTATGCCGCTGGTGTGTTGGCTCGACACAACATAGACACCAGTGATCTTTATCAGCGGACACCATCAAGTGGCGGAGGGTTTTTGGGTGAAGGCCAGGCCGCCAACATATTAGATGTAGCCTTTGCGCATCCTATTAGCATTATTGTCAATGCCCTAGGCGTGCCGCCTGCTTATATGCTGGCACTGGGCAAAGCCAAGGGGGTGCCCGTCGGCGCCCTAGTCGGGACCAAGCAACATGCCATTAAGCAGGCAGAAGCTGGTGTTGATATTTTGATTGTATCGGGTACAGAAGCGGGTGGTCATTGCGGAGAAGTGTCCACCATGGTGCTCGTCCCCGAGGTGGCCGATGCCGTCGCCGACTTTAAAGATGTCAGTATTTTAGCTGCAGGCGGCATCGTGACGGGTCGTCAGATGGCTGCCGCGATGGCAATGGGTGCTCATGGAGTTTGGACTGGCTCGGTATGGCTTACCACAACGGAAGCGGAAACCTCTCCCATTATTAAAGAAAAACTTTTGGCGACAAGCTCGAATCAAACAGTTCGCTCAAAAAGTCGAACCGGAAAATATTCTAGGCAGATTCGGTCTCCATGGACCGATGCCTGGGAGTTGGCAGAAGATGCGCCTGACCCGTTGCCTATGCCGCTACAATCTCTGGTCAGCGAACCGGCTTTAGGGAAGGTGACCAAATTAGCCGAGTCTGGTCATGAAGGCGCCAAGCAATTAGCGACCTATTGGGTAGGTCAGGGCGTGGGATTGATGAATCACTCCATTTCAGCAAAGCAGGTGGTTTACGATTTCATGGAAGATTTTCTCAATGCCAAAGAGCGATTGCAGTCTTTCGTAGACGAATAGAGCCATTTTTCTGACCCCCAGTCGGCGCTTGAACCTGAGGGTTTGCGCATCTTAGCAAGCGAGTCATGGTGGGGAGAGTAATCCCAAGGAACCATCACGTAGCCAAGGATGACCAAGCTGGTTTTACAGATTCTGGATCGGGTGAGGCTGCGCCACTAAAACGGCGCTGCTCGCGTTTGAGGGCGCCACTCATTGTAGGTGATGCTGAAGATGCGGTGCGCAAAACCCTGTAGCCGTGGCGGCGCTCGATGCACATTGTGTTGGCCTCTAAACGGGTTTAAAAGGCAGCTAGTGGTCGCAGAGCTGAATCAAAATTTCAGTTGGTAGCAAGACGCCATGTTGCGGTCGCCGAGCGCTACATATAAATTTGCACAGTTTTTAAAACTTTTAAGCGGGCTCTGGTAGGAGGGATCTTAAGGAGGGATCTTAATGAAGATTGTCGGGCATCAAAATGTACTTTTCGTGAAAAATTTCGGGGTCATGAGCCGGTTCTACACGGAAGTATTAGGTTTTCACGTCGATGAATCGAGTGCTCAATATGAAGACTGGTTACCATTACAATTGGGGCAAATGCGATTAGCGTTGCATGCGATCCCGCCGGTTTATGCCGCAGACATTGTGATTACTGATCCCCCGCAAGCGAGGGCTGATATGCCGTTCAAACCGGTCTTCTTGGTCGCCGACTTAAGGTTAGCAGTGCTGGACCTCCAAGCCGTTGGGGTCCCGAGACTAAAGGGGGACGCAGGCACAGATGTTGATGCAGTTGACTTTCTGGACCCCGAGGGAAATGTGTTTCAGATCGCAAAAGCCGATGTCGGCTGACCAAGAAATATAAAGAAGCGAGCGTGATGTTGGTTATTTTGACCGACCTTTGAGGAGATATCATGGACAATGACCAGTGGTTACTAGCGCGCCAACCGCCGGGTGGCTGGCCTAGTGCTTCCGATTTTAGGTGGCAAACGTCTGCTGCACCTGAGCCTGGTCCGGGTCAGTTTCTCAGCGAAACGCTATTTTTATCACTCGATCCCTATCAGTGGGGCCGCCGCCGTCGGGGCATTGAGTTACCAGGCAGCGTCTGTCACGGTCGTACGGTCTCAAGGGTTTTGGCCTCACGTCATAATGGCTTTAGGCCCGGTGATTACGTGTTCAATACCGTCGGCTGGCAACGCTACGGTTTAACAGGCGCGGGGGTGAGCGATTTCGGATATATGATACCTCGACGCCTTGATCCAACGCTTGCGCCTGTCTCTACCGCCCTAGGGGTTCTTGGTATGTTAGGGCTCACCGCTTATGCAGGTATGATAGTCCAATGTGCGCCGCGAGCCGCTGAGACGGTCGTTGTCTCGGCGGCCTCTGGTGGCGTTGGACAAGTCGCCGGACAGCTTGCCAAATTGGCGGGAGCAAGGGTAGTAGGGATTGCGGGCGCCAACAAAAAAGTGGATTTTTGCCTCGAGGCTCTAGGGTTCGACGCTTGTGTGTCTCATTTAGATCCGGATTATCCCAGCTTGTTGCGACAAGCCTGTCCGGATGGTATCGATGTTTACTTCGAAAATGTTGGCGGTGCGGTTTTTGAAGGGGTCCTACCGCTGCTCAATCAAGCCGCGAGAATCAGCCTCTGTGGCATGATCGCGCAATATGGAGACGCTGAGGGCCAGTCGCCGCAGGAGGCGTGGATGGCGGCCGGCCAGGCGGTATTCGAGCAACAACGCGTAAAAATTCTACCTCTCTTTGTCGGTGATTACGTGGCCCAATATCAAGACGCGTTTTTAAGTGAAATGAGTGACCTACTGAAAGATAACAAAATACACTACCGTGAAGATGTTTGGTTTGGCCTTGAGCAGGCGCCCGCGGCATTTTCAGCGATGCTAAAGGGAGATAATTTTGGTAAGACGCTAATTGCCGTTAGCGACAATAAATAGCCGTACCATGAGATGCGATGCTAGAAGGCCGCTGGCGAGTGCGATAGGCGGGGCTGCAGATGGCTGCGAGCTGGTGAAGGTCTTGGGAATATGCTTACATTGGGTTGAGCTCAAACGAAGCATCAGGAGAAAAGCCAATGGCGCATGAACAATTGAATCTAAGTAACGACGAACTATTGAGTACCACGCGCGCCGTGCGTAAACGGTTGGATTTTGATCGGCCGGTATCCCTGGATGTGATTAAAGAATGCATGGATATGGCGGTTCAGGCACCGTCCGGATCGAATGCTCAAGGTTGGCAGTTTATGTTTGTGACTGACCCGGATAAACGAGCCCAGATCGGTGAGTACTATCGGCAGGCCTTCGAAATTTATAAAGATATGCCGGTGGCGATTCACAAGTTGCATGCGGACTCTGCTGATCAAAACCTCACAGCAAGCCAACAGCGGTCAGCGTCCTCGGCGGATTTTCTTGGTGACAACATGGGAAGGGCGCCTGTTCTGATGATTCCTTGCATTGCCGGTAGGACAGACAACGAAGCCGGCGCGAATGTGCTATCGCAAACGGCGACCTTGGGATCGGTCATCCCTGCAGCCTGGAGCTTTATGTTGGCGGCCAGAGCGAGAGGCTTAGGAACCGCTTGGACGACACTGCATCTGATGCACGAAGCGGCGATCGCTGAGTTGCTTGGAATCCCCTATGACGAATATATGCAAGTAGCCTTGATACCGATTGCCTATACCAAAGGCACTGATTTTAAGCCTGCTTATCGTCCGCCCCTTGATACCGTCATGCATGTCGACCAATGGTAGTCAGGTAGCGGTCCGGCTCGATAGACCTGAGTTTACGGCGAGAGGCTTTTCAGGTTGCTAGGACAGTACTCGCGTGACTTGGCTTCACCTTGAGTTGCCAGGGTAGCAGGGGCAAGTGGTTTGGTGGGCTGTCGGTCTGCTATGACGGGTCGATCGATGGCTGAAATGATCCCCAAAGTCCAACGAATCGCTTTGGTCTAACGAATCGCTTTAAAGGTTTAACCATCGTTTTTGTAGGGTTGCTTTGGGGTAGCGTGTTTCGTGGTAGCAGATTCAATTGGGTAGGCGTTTCGGGCAGGTTTTGAAGGTCGCTATGAGGGTCGCAGGATTGCTCCAGAGGAACTGAGAGCGGCGGTTACTGAAATTTGGGTAGAGCCTAAAGCGCCGCCCGAAAATCACAGGGAGGCTCATTGGACAATATGGACCAAGCTATCGAATTTGGACCTACCGATCGTCCTTTATTGAACCAGACTATTGGTGAAAACCTTGCTGCGACAGTCGACGCCCATGGTCCACGGGATGCGATTGTCTCGTTGCATCAAGATATCCGCTGGTCTTACCAAAATTTTTATCAAAAGGTGCGCAGTCTTGGGACCGGATTGTTGGCCTTAGGGTTAAAGCCGGGTGATCGAGTGGGTCTTTGGAGTCCCAATTACGCTGAGTGGGTGCTACTGCAGTATGCCACGGCAGAGGTCGGGGTTATTTTAGTTAACATCAATCCCGCCTACCGCACCCATGAGTTGGCGTTTGTTTTGAACCAATCCGGCTGTCGAATGCTGATTGCGGCCCCTGCCTTTGCGAGCTCTGATTACCAAGCGATGGCCGCGGCGGTTCGTGGTGAAGTGCCAAGCCTTGAGCGCGTCATATTTTTTTGGAGCGATAGTTGGGAGCAATTGCTCGAGGGGGATCAAGCGCGTGAGGCAGACTTGCTAGCAATCGCAAGCAGCCTAAGTCCTGATGATGCGATCAACATTCAGTACACTTCTGGAACGACAGGGTTCCCAAAAGGCGCAACCCTGACACACCGTAATATCTTGAACAATGGTTATTTCGTAGGCGAGCTTCAGCAACTTACAGAACTGGATAGGATGTGCATCCCGGTGCCCTTCTACCATTGTTTCGGCATGGTGATGGCCAATTTGGGGTGTACAACTCATGGCGCGGCAATGGTAATACCCAGCGCAGGCTTTGATCCAGCTCGCACGTTGGCAGCGGTCAGTCAGGAAAGTTGCACCTCCTTGTACGGTGTGCCGACCATGTTTATCGCAGCGCTGGCCTTGGATACGTTTTCTGAATTTGATCTGACGAGTTTGAGGACTGGGGTGATGGCGGGGTCTCCGTGTCCTGTGGAAGTCATGAAAGCCTGTATTGATCGCATGCACCTGCGGGAAATAACAATTTGCTATGGCATGACTGAAACTTCGCCAGTTTCCACCCAAACGTTACCTGGGGATTCGTTACAGCATCGAACCGAAACTGTTGGTAGGGCGCATCCTCACGTAGATATTCGCATAGCTGATCCAGAAACAGGACGAACCGTGCCGAGGGGAACTACAGGGGAATTTTGTACCCGCGGCTACTCAGTGATGAGCGGCTACTGGGACGAGCCCGTTAAAACTCAAGAGGCCATCGATAAGGATGGTTGGATGCATACCGGTGATCTTGCGGTAATGACTGATGATGGGTATGTCAATATTGTCGGTCGAATTAAAGATATGATTATTCGAGGCGGAGAGAACATTTACCCCAGAGAGATTGAGGAATTTTTATATACCCATCCTCTGATTCAAGACGTGCAAGTGATCGGTGTGCCAGACGTCAAATACGGTGAACAATTGATGGCCTGGATCAAGCTCAAAGGTGAGGTGAATTTATCGGCGAGGGCAATAGAGGATGACATCAGAACCTTTTGTCGTGGGAAAATTGCGCATTTTAAGGTGCCGCATTATCTCCACTTTGTGGATGATTTTCCGATGACGGTAACGGGCAAGGTGCGTAAAGTAGAAATGCGCTCGCAGGCGATTGAACTGCTCGGGTTAAATGAGGCGTCGACCACTGTTCATGCCTGATGTGATGCAGGAGATTTGGCTCTAGGGTTAAGTCAATCGGCAAAGCATGCGCCATTTGGGGATAAATCATTTAATTCGTTCGCAAAAGGATTCGATGTGCGGGATTAACATTGATTACAGCCCTCAGGCTGATACAAAAAAGTTGTTAGGCTGAGAGCAGGTTTTGATCATTCAGCGAAGCTCGCTGGGCAAAAGGGTTGGGTTAAAAAAAGCGATTGGCAGTGCTGGTGATTACCGGCAGAAGTAAGCCTAACGAAATGCAATGAGTGAGTAAAAGAGCGCAATCTATGAAGCAATGGATGGTTTTGCGACACAATCCGGTGTCGCTGCTGGTGTTAATGAGTATCGCGATGCCAATTGCTTTCCATATTTGGTCGGCATTACTCAATAACTTTGTGGTTGAGCGGGCGAACTTTACAGGCATTGAGATCGGCATTTTACAAAGTCTTCGAGAGGTTCCAGGTTTTCTGGCCTTCACTACCGTCTTCGTTTTGCTGATTTTAAGGGAGCAGACCTTCGCCGTGATGTCTCTGGCGATGTTGGGGCTCGGCGTTGCACTGACGGGGTTCTTCCCAACCGAGTATGGCCTTTACTTCACCACCGTTTTGATGAGTCTTGGATTTCATTATTTCGAGGCTGTGAAACAATCCCTGAGTCTCCAGTGGCTTAGCAAGGAAGAGGCGCCCAGAGTCCTTGGCCGTTTAATCGCGGTGGGTGCATTCACCTCATTGACGGTCTATGGGCTTTTGTGGGTTTGCCTAGAGTGGCTGGGTTGGTCCTTTCAAACCAATTTTGCGCTAGCAGGTAGTGTCTGTTTGGTCTTGTCAGTTTTGATGTGGTTGGTGTTCCCGAGATTTGAAAGCAACACAACCCAGCACAAGACGTTAATTCTGAGGCGTCGTTATTGGCTCTACTACACGCTCACCTTTTTATCCGGTGCTAGGCGCCAGATATTTGTGGTTTTCGCTGCTTTCCTAATGGTTGAAAAGTTTGGCTATAGCGCCTCAGAAATTACGTTACTGTTTTTGATCAACTATGCATTTAATTGGCTGTTTGCCGAACGCATAGGCTCGCTCATTGGGCACTGGGGTGAACGGGCCTCGTTGACCTTTGAGTACGTTGGCTTGATTCTCGTCTTTTTGGCTTACGGGCTGGTCACTCATCCCATTTTGGCCGCGACCCTTTATGTCGTTGATCATATGTTTTTTGCATTGGCGATCGCGATCAGTACCTATTTCCAAAAAATTGCAGATCCTCGAGATATGGCCAGTTCCGCAGGAGTGTCCTTCACCATCAACCACATAGCAGCAGTGGTTGTGCCAGCAGCCCTAGGTTTGGTTTGGATGGTTTCTTCGATGTGGGTCTTTTTTATCGGTGCTGGCTTTGCGATCTTGTCCTTGATCGCAGCGCAATTGATACCTCGGCATCCAAAAGCAGGCGAAGAGGTTAACTTACCTTTTGCAACGGCAAGTCATCCAATCACTTGATCTTAGGCGCGGCCAGTGAGCGATTCGTCACGGCTTGCGCAAAATTAGGGTAAAGCTTGTCGTGCTAGGGCGCTTCGATTGGGATCACGCCCAACAGCCCTAGTAGGGTCTGCGACCCCGGGTGAATGCGAACTGGCACTGATGTTAAACGGGCTGTACCAGCGTCTGCTGTCGATCAGTCTGCAGTATCAGGCTTCGCGTCCGGTGCCCTCAAGGCGGCGATGTCGATGAGATGAGCCTGTGTCGGTGATTGGCTCCTGCCATCGAGGATCGGAACATTTGGCCATGCAAGTTGGGTTTTAGGCAGATACGAGGCATTGTTTGCAAAGTGTGAGACACTCAGACGTGCTGGAGGGAAAGCAAGGCGAGTAAACTTGCCCGCGGACCGCGCTAAGACTCGCCCAGTCTAGCGATGGTCAGTGGTCTTTTGCACGACATATTTGATGATTGTGCAGAGTTAGGGGGATTGGCTTGCTGTTTGCCTCGGTTAGATTCTTGAGGATGGAATGTTCCAAGAAATAATGTTCCAAGAAATAAAAGATGAATTGATAACAATTAGGAGAAAACATGAGCAGCTCTGGACCAATAGAAGATAGGCTTTCAATTCGAGAACTTGTTGATTCGTATAATGACGCAGTGATGCGCTTTGACGGCGATGCTTGGTCAGCGAATTGGGCTGAAGACGCAGTTTGGAATTTGCCTGGTGCAGGAGAAATTGCCGGTCGATCAGCGATTTTAACCGTTTGGCAAGGTGCGATGAGTGCGTTTAGCTTTGTCGGCTTTTTTGCATCAGCGGGTCCAATCACCGTGACTGGCGATACCGCTGCTGGTATCTGGTACCAGCAGGAATTCCTACATGGAAAAGATGGTGGTAAAAGGGTCGTCACAGGGCGCTATCAGGATGCCTATTCTAGAAAAGACGGTCGATGGTTCTTTCAGCGACGGGATTATGAAGTATTACACGCTGAGGTTACGGATCCGTCCTAAGGGCCGGAAGTCATAACCTCTTTCGATGAAGTGAATGCCTCAGATTGCGCTTGGCTTGACAATGCTCAAGTTGATGACTGTGAATACTTTTGCGTCGCCGTAGGCCGATCCTAGGTAAGGCGCCTGATGCGATCTTAATGCCTTAGACGCGGTGGTAGGCTCGGACAGCCGTGAATCGGAAGGGGCGGCCGAATGAGGGCCGGGATTCGGCAATTGAATCGATACAATATGGGTTTAGGTTTCGTCGCGCGGCATTCAGCGAGTCTTTTTGTTTTATAGGATATTGCGTTTGAAACGCTCGAAGAAGGGTTGAGCTTGCATTCATTGAGACGGGAATGAGTGCGATAAGAATTGCACCTTGGCGTGCAGACAATTAACAACAGTAAAAATAAGGAAGCGATAACATTATGGCAACGATACTGATCACTGGTACTAACAAGGGCGTCGGCCTTGAACTCACCAAAATTTATGCAGCAAGAGGTGACACCGTGTATGCCGCTTGCCGAGACCCAGGATCGGCTGAGGCGTTGGCAGCAATCGCGGGCGACGTCAAGGTGCTTTCATTGATCGTCGGCGATTCAGGATCAGTGGATGAAATGGCGGTAAGCCTTAAGGACGTTGTCATTGACGTTGTCATTAATAATGCGGGGATGAAAGGCCCCGAATTCGATCAGCAAAACACCTATGCGATGGATTTTGATGGCTGGGCGGAGACCTTTAATGTGAATAGCATGGGGCCTGTTCGAGTCATGCAAGCACTCCTACCTAATCTCAAGCAATCGACGAATGCAAAAGTTGTGACGATCACCTCACAGATGGGAGCACTGTCCCTTGATATGGCAGCAGCGCACGCTTACTGTGCTTCGAAGGCGGCGGTCAATAAATTTATGCGGCTTGCTAGCATTGATTTAAAGAAAGATGGAGTCGCGGTTGGATTGATTCACCCAGGTTGGGTACAAACGGATATGGGCGGGCCACAAGCGGATTTAACGCCCCAAGAAAGTGCCGAAGGCATCGTTGCCGTTGTTGATCGGCTGTCGATAGAGTCCACTGGCGGTTTTTGGAAGTGGAATGGAGAGACGCACGATTGGTAGGCGCTGATGTTTACTCCGACTCGGTGTTCGTTTTGTCGCTGGATTAAGCGTTAGACCGGCTATGGTGCTTGAGGCCAAAAGCGCCTGACATCATGATCAAATCCTGAGGGTCTGGAGTATTCTGAGTAGGACACCAGGCCTTTTGCCTTCGGGTCGTCGCCTGCTGCGTC
>Ga0233451_10000595_pt1 | contig 36548 bp, 29 predicted proteins | sample 011ome_29_FD_183052 | JGI IMG/M metagenome (GOLD analysis project Ga0233451, IMG submission 183052) | Coastal salt marsh microbial communities from the Groves Creek Marsh, Skidaway Island, Georgia - 011504CT (spades assembly) | ecosystem: Environmental > Aquatic > Marine > Intertidal zone >... | reverse complement strand
GGCTTGATATAAACTCGTTCCGTCCATATTAATCGTTGCCCCTACAGGCAATACAAAACTGGACACTTCTTTGTCCACGCCTACATGCTCTTCAACACGTTCCATAGTTACAGGCAGTGTTGCTGCGCTACTACTGGTTGAAAACGCCAACAATTGCGCCGGACTGATTTGCTTTAAAAACCAAAACGGATTTTTTTTCACCACAACACCAACAACAAGCAAATAAAAACATACCATCAACAACAATCCGCCAACCACAACGGAAGCATAAAATAAAAGCGCATACAACAACTCTGGATCTCCAGAAGATACCACCACATTGGCCAACAACGCAAAGACCGCATAGGGTGCAGTAAGCATGATCAAATCAACCATTTTAAGGACAACATCATTGAGAGAATCAAAGACATCTTTTAGAGGTTTAGCACTTTTTTCGCCAATTAATAACAGTGAAATTCCTAAAAATATGGCCAAAAAGATGACTTGAAGCATAAGTTTGTTATTGCTGAGTGCAGAAAAGGCATTTTCTGGAATCATATCCACCACAAAATCTAATGGTCCACTTTGTTGTTGGCGTGTGGCTTCTGCAATTTTACCTTGTACACTGCTGTTATTAGCATAGGTTTCGGTCAGTTTTGAAATGGTTGCATCTGAAACCCCATCCCCTGGGTTAAAAATGTTAACCAACGTCAATCCGATACTAATAGCAATGACAGTGGTTAGGACATAAATCACAATGGTTTTAACACCTATTGATGCAAATTTAGAGATATCTTTTAAGTCCGAAATTCCTTTGATAAGTGAGGCTAAAATGAGTGGAACTGCAATGAGTTTTAGGAGTTTAACAAAAATAGTTCCTAGAGGCTTTATCCAAGATGTAACAAATGCTTCACCACCTTGAATTTGAAGCATAACGAAGCCAAAAACAACGCCTAGGAGCATGCCTATTAGTATTTTCCAATGTAGGGCTAGAGATTTCATAAAATTTAGAGTTTAGAAAGTCGATTGAGCAGCATAAAATCTGCAATAACTAATGCCGCCATCGCTTCCACAATGGGAACAGCACGTGGCACAACGCAAGGGTCATGACGCCCTTTTCCATGCATTTCAACAGTATTTCCATCTTTGTCTATGGTTTCTTGAGCTTGCATGACTGTGGCTACAGGTTTAAACGCCACATTAAAATAGATATCCATTCCATTGCTAATTCCACCTTGTATACCACCAGAACGATTAGTTTTGGTTGAGCCATCGTTGTTAAACACATCATTATGTGCGCTACCTTTCATTTTTACGCCTTCAAAACCTGAACCATATTCAAAGCCCTTTACGGCATTAATCGAAAGCATGGCTTTGCCTAATTGTGCATGGAGTCGGTCAAATACTGGCTCGCCTAGACCCACTGGAACATTTTTTATAACACAAGAGACCGTTCCTCCTATGGTATCGCCTTCTTTGCGAATAGCCTTGATTTTTTCAATCATTTGTTCAGCCAAAATAGGATCTGGACAGCGTACTGGGTTGGATTCGGTTTTGGAAAAATCTAGTTCCTGATAATTATTATCTAAAGAAATATCGCCAACAGCAGATGTATAGGCATTAATTTCGATAGCACTTAAAAATTGTTTTGCTATTGCACCAGCAACAACTCGACATGCGGTTTCTCGTGCCGAACTTCGTCCTCCACCTCTGTAGTCGCGTTGACCATATTTTTCGTTATAAGTAAAATCGGCGTGACTTGGACGAAATACATCTTTGATGTGACTGTAGTCCTTAGATTTTTGATTAGCGTTTTTGATGATAAAGCCAATAGGCGTTCCTGTTGTAACTCCCTCAAATATTCCTGATAAAAACTCAACCGTATCAGATTCTTTTCGTTGGGTTACAATTTTGGATTGCCCTGGTTTTCTGCGATCCATTTCGTGCTGAATAGCATCAAAATCAATTGAAATCCCTGCAGGACATCCATCAATTACACCACCAATAGCCACTCCATGTGACTCTCCAAAAGTTGTTAACTTAAATACGTTACCAAAAGAATTTCCAGCCATTTATATCATATAATTTTCAGTGTTGGTAAAATTAATAAAACAAACTCTAGTAGACACTAAATTGAGATACAATTTTTTAAAGCAGTTTTATAGATTTCTTCATAAGCAGGAACGATTTGATGAATATCAAACTTTAAGGCTGTTGATTTTGCACCTTTTTTGAAGACCTCTAAGTCAGTCTTATTTTTAAGAATATGAATGGCATTTTGAGACATATTTTTGATATCTCCAACAGGGCTCAAAAATCCAGAAACACCATTGATATTTACTTCAGGTAATCCGCCAGAATTACTGGAAACAACAGGCACTCCAGAAGCCATAGCTTCCAAAGCAGATAGCCCAAAACTTTCCGTTTCTGAGGGTAAAAGAAATAAATCGCTAAAACATAAAATTTTGTTGACCTCATTGCTATTCCCCAAAAAAACAACCTTGTTTTCAATATTAAGCTCCGTACAAAGTTGTTCTGCTTTTTCGCGTTCGGGGCCTTCTCCAATCATCATTAATTTTGATGGAATTTCTTTTTGAATCGCATTAAAAATATGAATCACATCAGGAATGCGTTTTACAGATCGAAAATTACTTATATGCGTGATAACTCGTTCATCTGGCATGGCCAACAAATCACGTTGACAGTTTTTAGTAGTTGGCTTGTGCTTATCTAAATCAATAAAATTGGGAATGACTGTTATGTCTTTTTTAGTATTAAATAGTCGCTGTGTGTCTTCTTTTAAACTTTGGGAAACAGACGTTACAGCATCTGATTTATTGATACTAAACGTCACAGCAGTTTTATAAAAGGGGTGGCTACCAACAAGGGTAATATCTGTACCATGAAGGGTTGTTACAATTGGAAGCTCAATACCTTCTTCATGCAACATTTTTTTGGCCATATACCCTGCGTAGGCATGAGGAATGGCATAATGAACATGCAATACGTCAATTTGATGTACTTTTACCATATCTACAATTTTACTAGATAAGGCCAATTCGTAGGGTTGGTAGTGAAATAATGGATAATTTGGTACATGAACTTCATGAAAATGAACATTGGCACTAAGTAGTTCTAAACGTACAGGCTGACTGTAGGTTATAAAATGGACCTCATGACCTTTTTTAGACAATTCCAATCCAAGCTCAGTGGCGACTACACCACTACCGCCGAAGGTAGGATAACATACAATTCCAATTTTCATTTTTAGTCCACTATGGCCTCGTAAATCAGGCGCTGTATTTCTGTTCGAATATTTTCTTTTAACAAGCGGTTATTTTTAGAGTCTGGGTAAGTTCTGTTTGACAAAAATACATAAATAATTTCTTCTTCTGGATCGGCCCAAGCATAGGTGCCTGTAAAACCAGAATGCCCAAAACTTGTCATAGAAATACAACCACAAGTAGGTCCTTCATCTTCGAGTTGAGGCTTATCAAATCCAACACCACGTCGATTATCTTCATCACAAAAGTAGCAAGTATTAAACGCATTAATTGTTTCAGATTTTAAAAATTGATTGCCGCCATAATAACCATATTGAAGATACATTTGCATGAGTTTGGCCACATCATTAGCATTGCTGAAAAGCCCTGCATGACCGCCTACCCCATTTTGCATTGCAGCACCCATATCGTGTACATAACCATGAACCGTGTCAAATCTGAAATACGTATCTTTTTCTGTAGGAACCAATTGAGATGTATCAAATTTTTCTAAGGGTTTATACGTCGACATATTTGCTCCAATAGCGTTATAAAATCGTTGTTGAATAAGTGCATCGAGGGGAACATCATAATACGACTCTATATAATCTTTAAGAAAATAATAAGGTAAATCGCTATAGCGGTATTGTTTTTCTTCTAAAAGTTCCGACTCCATTAAATGTTGATGAATTGTATCTGTTATGTCTTTTCTCAGAAATGAATTTTGTGAAATTTGAATCGGATATTTTTTAGATTTTTTTGAACTAAAAAACTTTGAGATGGGGGTATTAGTAACAGAATCCAAAGTTGACTTGTAGAAAGGAATCCAAGGTTTTAGACGTGCAAAATGCGACAACATTTCTTTGAGTGTAATATCTGATTTATTCGATGTTTTGTATTTGGGTATTAGATCCCCCAATTTGTCATCTAAACTCACAGAACCATGCTCTACCAACTCCATAAGTAAGGGAAGTGTAACTAAAATTTTGGTTAAAGAAGCCAGGTCATATAAATCTTCAAAAGATACTTTGCGTTGTTTGGAATAGGTATGATACCCAAAATTTTTGTTGTAAATCACCTTTCCTTTTCTGGCAACAAGCAATTGAATTCCAGGTGTCATTTCGTCCTCAATTGCAAAATTGGCAACAGAATCAAGCTTTGAAAGTTTTAGGCGACTCATTCCAACACTTTCAGGATTTCCATAAGAAAGTCTATCGATTTTGGAAGTTTCAAAACCATGCCCAACTTTGTACATTGAATTTGAAATACTTACAGGTAGTTTTCCTTTTGCAGGAAGTGCTCCAAATAGTATTTGAGCCGTTAGTTCTTGCGCTACTCTACTATTTTGATAGCCTACAACAACACTTTCAAAATTTGAAAATGACTTTATAGCATCCAATGTATATGGTTTTGAAAATACATTCAATACAACTTCGTTGGTTCTGGCTATTTCTTGTAACCAAACAAGCTCTTTGTTTGTAAACTTGTAGGACTTCCAAGGGGTTGAGTTTGATTTATGAAATCCAATAATCACTAAATTAAATTGCTTTAATTTTCGAATAAGCTCATCTAAATTATTGTCAGATACGGGAGTGATTTTGGTGTACTTTTTTAATGTTTTGAGAAAAGTATCTCCAGAACTGTCTCCCATTCCAATATAAGCTATATTCTTTAACTCTAAATCCTTGATGGGAAGTGTGGCATTATTATTTTTTACCACAGTAATCGCATTTTGCATCAATTTTGAATACAAAATATCATCTTTAGAACGATTCAAATCGGCAACCAAATTTTTAGTTTCTATAGGTTTGTAATTATTAAGTCCAACTTTGTATTTGGCCATCAAAATCTTTTTTACAGAATGTGCTAATCGATCTTCTGAAATATGCCCTGAATAATACGATAGCATAATTTTTTCCATTCCTATCTCAACGTTTTCTGACATCAGCAAAACATCATTTCCTGCAATAAAAGCCTGTAAGTCAATTTCGCCTGGTACACTAAAATTTGAAACGCCTTTCATATCAAGAGCATCAGTAAAGATTAAGCCCTGAAAATTAAGTTTTGATTTTAAAAGGTCTGTTATAATAGGCTTTGATAATGAAGAAGGATAGTTCGTTCTTTGCTCTAAGCTTGGAACATTCAAATGAGCAACCATTACACTAGATAATCCATTAGCAATCAGTTCATTATAAGGGAATAATTCTACTTCTTCTATCCGATTTTTATCAAAATTTATTGTAGGTAACGTTTTATGAGAATCTTTATCGGTATCGCCATGACCAGGAAAATGTTTAGCATTGGCCAAAACTCCTGCACTTTGCATGCCCTGCATAAATGCTAGTGCTTTTTGTGTCACATTATGTTTATTTTCTCCAAAAGAGCGATTACCAATAATGGGGTTTTTGGGGTTTGTATTGATATCAACAACAGGAGCAAAATTAAAATGAACACCCATACGTTTGCAGTGTTCTCCAATATATTGACCTGTTTTTTTTATTAAATTCAAATCTTCGATAGCACCCAAAGTCATGTTCCATGGAAAAGCATAAGTTGAATCGAGTCGCATGCTTAACCCCCACTCTGCATCCATCCCTACAATAAGTGGGATTTTGGAATTGGCCTGCAGTTCATTGTCCAATTTGGCTTGACGTACAGGACCTCCATTTGAATATATAATGCCCCCAATATGCTGTTTTTTTATAAGCTCTAAAAGTTTTGTTTTTTGAAGTTTTTTTTCATCTGAAAACGCCTGAACCATAAAGAGTTGTCCTACTCTTTCTTTCAAACTCATAGTGTTATAAAGACTATCAACCCATTGTCTTTGAGCCAAACTGTCGGAAGAAACCAAAGGCGATTGAGAAAACAACGAAAATGAAGAAAGCCAAAATAACGTAAATAAGTGTCGCATAAATGGAGTTTACTAAAATAGATAAGTAAATACTATGCCAAATTACTATTTTTCGTATGATTTTTCAATAAATAATGCTGTTATAATTGAATAAATTGAATTGCTTATTTAAAATTTATAATCATTTGGCATACATATTGTTTCGATATAATTTTTAAAAATAAAAAGTATGAAAAAAATTGCATTACTACTAACCCTCACATTTTGTGGAATAAATTTCGCACAAACAAAAAACTTTATTGATCAACCCTATCTGGAAACTACTGCAAAGGTGGATACCCTTGTTACCCCCGATCAAATTTATCTGTCCATTTATATTGATGAAGGGGAAGACCGTAACAAAACTTCTTTGGAAAAACAAGAAAGAAAAGTGGCTGCTGTTTTAGAAAATTTGGGAATAGATCTAAAAAAACAATTAAAACTTGATAACCTAGCAAGCCATTACAAAAAATACTTTTTAAAGCGTAAAAATGTTTTAAAATCAAAGTCCTATACCCTAGAGGTATATGATGCCATGACCGCCGGAAACGTTCTTATTGGATTGGAATATGAAGGAATTTCGAATGTCCGTTTAATTAAAACCGCATACTCAAAAATTGAATCCTTAAAATTAGACCTAAAATCAAAAGCCATTTTAAAAGCAAAAGCACAAGCTGAAGCGCTAACCAAGCCTCTAAATCAGCAACTTGGAAAAGCAATTCATATCAATGATAAATATTTTAGTAGACCTTATTATTATGACAATATGAGAATGGCAGCAAGAGCAGATTATGCGATTGAAGACACTGTTGAAACTCCTATAGATATTGAATTTTCAAAAATAAAGGTAGAAAGTGAAGTTTCTGTTCGATTTGCAATCCATTAGAAAAAACGACTATGCCAGCTTTCTTCGGCAGGGACTTCCCAGTGTTCCAAGTACTCTGCTTTATTTTGCACTAAGTTATTGAAAACAATAGTCTTTTTGGAAACAGATCTATTTTTAGCCATCGTTTTAAAATCTTTTAAGGGTTTGTAGGCCACAAAATCCCCTTGTTTATATGAGACATTCATTTTATCCATTAAATCCACCGAATATTCTTGTTCCAATGTTTGAATAAAATGAACTAATGTATCAATAGAACAGCCTGTAGCGGTTTGTAGATTTTGATCTAAAGCGATGACAATAAAACGTTTATATTTAATTTCAAATCCAGCTTTGAGATCTGCTCCATGAGCAGTCCATGAGTTGAGAAATTCAGAAATTTTTTGAGAAATTTCAATGTTTTCAACATCAGAAAACGAACGATTGCACTGGTATATCCACACTCTTGAGGTCTCTGGAAGGTCTTGAAAATTGACTAACATTTATTTATAAATCTTCTGCGTTTGCAATAAGTTCAGCAATGTCCAAAACTTCAATTTGTCCTTCGGCTTTATTTTTTACACCGTCAGACATCATCGTATTACAAAATGGACATCCAGCTGCTATTATTTCTGGTTTAACCTCAATGGCTTGCTCTGTACGTTCAATATTTATTTCTTTGTTGCCAGGTTCAGCTTCTTTAAACATTTGAGCTCCACCAGCACCACAACACAATCCTTTTTTTCGACAATTTTTCATTTCTACCAACTCTGCGTCAAGTTTTTTTATGAGATCTCTTGGAGCCTCATAAACATTATTGGCGCGTCCCAAATAGCATGGATCGTGAAACGTAATACGTTTGCCTTTGAATTGACCACCCTCTATGGTAAGTTGTCCCTCGTCCAACAGGCTTTTCAAAAACTGTGTATGATGAACCACTTCATATGTTCCGCCTAAAGAGGGATATTCATTTTTAAAAGTATTAAAACAATGAGGACATGCGGTAACTATTTTTTTAATTTCGTAAGCATTTAAAACTTCAATATTTGTTACGGCTTGCATTTGAAATAAAAACTCATTCCCAGCACGTTTTGCGGGGTCACCAGTACAACTTTCTTCGGCACCAAGTACGGCAAATTTCACCTTAGCTTTGTGAAGAATTCGTACAAAAGCTTTTGTGATTTTTTTTGCTCTATCATCAAAGCTTCCTGCACATCCTACCCAAAACAAAACATCAGGAGCTATTCCTTGTGCATGAAATTCGGCCATTGTTGGAACTTTTAGTTGCTCGCTCATTGTGTTTTTTTATTTATTACTTATTGTCATCAAAGACTTGTATGGTTACTTCTTTTTCAACCAAATCTGTAAATTTACCTTTATAGCGAGTTGCTTTTACCAAGTGGTTATCAATCCAGTGGTAATTTCCACCTCTTGGTTTGCCCATCAATAGCGTATGATAATTGAATCCATGTTTTGCAAGCCAGTTCTCTGTAACTTCTCTATGATCTTCAGTTCTTGAGGTAAAAAAGCATATCATATGCCCTTCTTCATACCATTTGTTACAGGTTTGCTTGGCATCTTCAAAAGGCAAACATGTGGCCATGCGTTGGGGCTCTTCATTTGGTACATCTTCCGTTATGGTACCATCAATATCAATTAAATAATTTTTTACGCCATCAGGCAAAACAGGGCTTATTAATTCTCCTTCTTCTACTTTTTGGTGTAATAGTGCGTCGGCTTCTTCTCTTTTCATTTTTAAATTAATTTATTCTTTATTCCAGTTTAATCGATCCATTTGGTTATACGGCCATGGTGCGCCGTTATTTTCAATGTTGGTCATCATTGTGTTGAGTTCTGTTGGTGCTGCGCTGTTTTCCATCACAAGATAGCGTCGCATATCCATAATGATTGAAAGTGGATTAATACTAATTGGGCAAGCCTCTACACATGCATTACAACTTGTACAAGCCCACAATTCCTCATTAGTGATAAAATCACCAAGCAACTGTTTCCCATCGGGCTTAAAAGTTCCTTTATTATTATCAATATTTTGGCCAACTTCTTGTAAACGATCTCGAGTATCCATCATAATTTTACGAGGCGATAACTTTTTCCCTGTTTGGTTTGCAGGACATTCACTAGTACATCGACCACATTCTGTGCAGGTATAGGCATTTAATAATTGAATTCTATTTAAATCAAAAACATCACTAGCACCAAATTTTTCTACCTCTGCAGCTGTATCTTCTGGCATGGCATAGGAATCAGCATCTGGGTCCATCATTAATTTAACCTCCTTTGTTACAGATTCTAAATTGTCGAGTTGTCCATTGGGGGTCAAACGACCATAATAGGTATTTGCGAAGGCTAAAAGGATGTGTAAATGTTTGGAATAATATAAATAATTTAAAAAGATTAAAATTCCCAAAATATGCAACCACCAAGCAGCTCTTTCAATAGCATGAAGTGGCAATCCTTCAAACCATGGCGCTACAAACTGACTAATGACATTTCCTGAATTCATACTTTGAAATTGAACATCAGTGGCATTCATTATGATGAATAGAGCCATTAAAACAATTTCAAAATATAGAATTAAATTTCCATCTTGTTTTGGCCATCCTTTCATTTCAGAACTCATAAAGCGTTGAAGTTTAATGATATTTCTTCGAATCCAAAAAACAACAACAGCAACAAAAACTAGCAGTGCAAATATTTCAAACGTGCCAATAAGTACTCCGTAAACAGGACCAATTGAAGAAAATATACGATGTGTGCCAAAAAGTCCGTCAATAACAATTTCTAAGACTTCAATATTGATAACAATAAAACCAATATATACAATAAGATGTAAAATACCTGCAATAGGTCTAGTTACCATTTTGCTCTGGCCGAGGGCAATCAGTGCCATATTTTTCCATCTTTGACGAGACGAACCAGAAATTTCAACAGCTTTACCTAACTTAATATTCCGCCTGAGTTTATTGATATTTTTGACGAAAAATCCAATACCAATCACCAATAAAACTCCAAATGCAAAGTTTGAAACTAGCTCCATTCTTGTATTTTAATTGGATTTATTGTTAGAATCATCCGTAGAATATGGTTTTGGTTTTTTACCAAATAATGAAAAATGGACATAACGTTTTGGATTTAATTTCATGTCCTCCAATAGTGCTTCCATTTGACTCAATGCGCCTTCCAAATTATTATACAATCCTTCGTCTTGCATGAGTTTACCAATTGAGCCTTCGCCTTTTTCAATATTCTTCAAAAGTTGGTCAAAATTTGAAATTGTAGATTGAAGTCCATTTATGGTTTGCTTTAAATCTGATTCTGCTAAATTTGAACTTACTTCAGAAAGATTTTCAGAAATATCACTAAAATTATCTAATGTTGTTGTTATGGATGTTTTATTGTCTTGAAGAAGTGCATTTAGTGCATTTGAGGTCGATTCAAAAGAAGCAATTGTTTGTTCCAATTGTGAAAAACTTCCTCTAATATTCGATTTTGTTTTTTCGTCAAAAATACTATTTATATTTGCCAACAGTACATCTGTACTTGCCATCACTTTTTCAATTTTCTGCTGCAAAGGCGTTAATCGTTGATTGACTAAATCCGTGAGTCCAGGTTTTATTTCAGAACGAAGTACGTCTCCAGAAGAGGCATTTTCAGCGCCATCATTAGCAGGAACAATTGCAATAGCTTTTCCACCTATCAAACCAGATTCATACAACTCTGCAGTACTATTTTTTGAAAATTTAAAATTGCTATCAATAAGCATTAAAACTTCAAGTTTACCACTTCCATCTTCTGTGAATGTTATGTCCTGTACTTTACCAATATTATGACCATTAATCGTTACTGCTGCAGAAGGAACAAGTCCTTCAACATTGTCATAAATTGCGGTAATTTTTCGAGAATTATTTAACAGGTTTTCACCTTTCAAATAATTAAAAATAAATATGAATAATAAAATCCCTGAAAGGACTAATATTGCTGTTTTTATTTCTTTTGTGATTTTCAATACTCTAGATTTTGATGCCTTACAAATCTAACTAATTAATTTGTAATATAAGGTTAATTCAAAATAGTTTTTAAAGCCTCTTTTAATGAAATTCTGGTGTTATTTTTATAGGCTACTACAAAAGCAGAAGTATACCCCACTCCAATAGCTTCATTTTTAAACTCTATAGCCTTATTATAATCTGTTGTTTCGCCATAGAAATAACGATAAACTGATGCTAGTTTTGTTCGAGAAATTGGACTCAAACCTTTAAAATTATATGACTTTGGTGCGACTTTATTTGATGAAGCAGCAATTTGAACTTTAAATATAATTTGAGCTGTATTTTCGGAGTTTTCTACTGACAAATTTTCAGTTGAAATTTCGGGATTTAAACTGGATTTATAATCCAAAACAGCATCAATAATGCTTTTCGAAATTTCTTCTTTTCCACGTTTTGAATTCAAATAATCGCCTTCATTTTTGTTTGTTATAAAACCTGTTTCAACCAAAACACTTGGCATGTAAGTATTGTGAAGAACCCAAAATCCAGCTTGTTTAACCCCTCTATCTCTACGCTTTAGCTTTTGAGCAAAATTATTTTGAATGGTTCTTGCCAATAAAATACTTTGATCCAAATAATCCTCTTGTAAAAGAGTTAATCCAATAAAAGACTCTGGAGAACTTGGGTCAAAACCTTCGTAATTTTGCTCGTAATCATCTTCCATAAAAATGACTTCATTCTCTTGTTGTGCTACCCGAAAATTCGATTCATTCCTATGTAGTCCTAAAACAAAAGTTTCAGCCCCATAGGCTTGTGGATTGTGTGCATTACAGTGTATAGAGATAAAAAGATCTGCATCTGCCTTGTTGGCAATGGCTGCACGTTGGCGAAGTTCCAAAAACACGTCTTTTTTTCGGGTGTAAATCACTTCTACATCATCTATGTTTTCAAGCTGCTTCCCAACTCGTAAAACAATATCCAAAGCAATGTCTTTTTCATTATAACCAAAGGTCGTTATTTTGCCCGGATCTTTACCACCATGCCCTGCATCTAAAACCACAATAAAAGGTTTGGTATTATTTTTGGGCTGAGCAAGAGAAATCAATCCAAAAAAACATAAAAGGATTGTTAAAAATGATTTAATTTGCATACTAAATAATAGTTGGCTTGAAACTGAAGCAGTTTAATAATATTAAGTCGAGGAAAATATCCTTAACTTTGGTGCTTCAAAAACCAAGCCATTCAATACAAAAATACAGCTAAAAGCATTGAAAACAACATTCTTTCAACTACTTTTTATCTTAAGTTTTACAATGCTTACTAACAATATTGGTATCGCACAGGACCTCCCTAAATCTTCTACAGCAGTTCCTATTGCGCTACCAGCTCCAAAAAAAACTATTTTGGATTCTGTTCCGAATATTGAGACTCCACAAGTCCAAAAAGATTCCATTAGTACAGATAGTATTGCAAAGCCTAAGGGTGTTTTAGAAGGAATTGTTGATTATAAAGCCAAAGATTACACTTCAGTAAATCAAAAAACAAAACAAATTTACTTGTACAATGAAGCCGAGGTCCAATATCAAGATATGGATATAAAATCAGGGGTTATTATTATCGATTATGGAAAAGATTTGGTGTATGCAGGTCGACTTAAAGATTCACTAGGAAATTACTCTCAAGCTCCAGTTTTTAAACAAGGTAGCGATGTTGTAGAACCAGATTCTATTGTTTTTAACATGAAAACAAAAAAAGCATTGATTTGGAATTCCAAAACAGAGCAGCAAGGGGGAAGAATTATTTCTAAGCTTACCAAAAAAGAAAATGATTCTGTATATTTTGTAAAACGAGCAAAATTTACAACTTCCGAAAATGAAGAAAATCCAGAATATTATTTTCTATTACGTAAGGCAAAAGTAGTCCCTGGAAAAAAAGTAGTTACAGGGCTTACTAATATGTTTATTGCAGATGTACCAACACCTATTGGTTTACCTTTTGCATTTTTTCCACTGAGTAAAAAAAGAACTTCAGGAGTAATTTTTCCATCTTTTGGTGAACAAAATGATCGTGGTTATTTTCTACAAAATGGTGGCTATTATTTTGCTTTAAGCGATTATTTAGATTTGGCCACTTTGGGCGATTATTATACTAATGGAAGCTATGGGTTACGACTAGAAAGCAACTATGCCGTTCGGTACAAATTTAGAGGAAATCTGAGTTTTCGTTACGAAAACCTTATTAATAGCGAAAGAGGCTTTCCTGATTATTCAAAAAGTGTAATTTACAATTTACGATGGAATCAAAGTAAGGATAGTAAATCCAACCCAAGTTCACGATTTTCAGCATCTGTAAATTTGGGAAGTAGCACATATTATCAAGAATCTATAAATCAGCTGAACACTTCCAATTTTTTGAACAACACTCTTGCATCATCGGTTTCATATTCAAAGACTTTTCGTGGAGAACCTCAAGTGAATATTAGTGTAACTGCCACACATTCTCAAAACACAAATACTCAAACGATAAACATGACACTTCCAACATTTCAAGGAAGTGTAGATCGTGTTTTCCCATTTGCACCAAAAACAGGGAGCAAGAAAGGGGTTTTTCAGAATATTAATTTTCAATATAATGTTCGTGGAGAAAATCGTATTCAAACCACAGACTCTTTGTTCTTTAAGAAAGAGATGTTTGATGATGCAAAAACTGGAGTGCAGCATACAATTCCAATAAGTACAAATTTTAAGTTGTTCAAATATTTTAGCATGAGCACAAGTACTAATTTAAATCACAGTTGGGCTTTTAATACAATTAAAAAAGAATACGATATTGATAATCAAGAAGTTGTGACAACTGAATTAAAAGGATTTGATTCATATACTACTTATAATTTTAGCACCAGCTTGGGGACAACTGTTTATGGTCTTTTTAATTTTGGAGAAGATAAAAAAATTCAAGCCATACGCCATGTTATGCGACCATCGATTAGCTATAGTGTTACACCATCTTTTGAGCAATACTATGATACTTATGAAGTCGTAAGTGCAGATGGTATAACCAGCGATCAGGTTGAATACAGTAGGTTTGAACAATCGCTTTTTGGCGCACCAGGCAATCGCTATTCAAGCAGTGTTGGGCTGTCATTGACAAATAATTTGGAAGCTAAAGTTAGAGACAAAGACAGTACCGCTACAGAACCTAAAAAAATATTTTTATTGAATTCGCTTAATTTTTCTACTAACTATAATGTTTCAAGTGATTCTTTAAATTGGAGCCCTGTAAGAATGTCTGGTGGAACACAATTATTTGAAAATAAAATGAGTTTGAATTTTGGTGCTACACTAGACCCCTATGCATTGGATAATAACAATAAAAAAATCAATACCTTTAATATTGATAATGGCGGAAGTTTGTTCCGTATTTCAAGTGCAAACTTAACCATGAGTTACAATCTTTCTAGTGATACTTTTAGTGGAGATGATTCAAATGATAATGATGCTGCAACACAGGAATCTCTTCGAAGTGGTGGTCGTGCAGATGATTTGTTTGGAAAGCCACAGGATTTTGCAGACAGAAGACTTAATAACGACAAAAAAGATGATGAAGATCCAACTCCAACAGATTTGTACAAGTATAAGATTCCATGGAGTTTACGACTTGCATATGCTGTAAATTACAACAATTCAAGGCGTCAAAATGAGATTTCTTCGCACTCACTAATGTTTTCTGGAGATATAGAATTGTCGCCTAGATGGAGTGTTGGTGCCTCTTCAGGATATGATTTTAAGAATAAAGGGTTCACATATACACAATTACGCTTTGAAAGAGATTTGGAAAGTTGGCGTATGAATTTTTCGTGGATTCCCTTTAGTAGCCGAAGTTCATGGAATTTCTTTATTGGCATTCGATCTAGTATTCTTAGTGATATCAAATACGACAAGCAACGACAACGCGATAAAATACTTTAACTATAAAATGAAAAAAATTATCACAACCGCCAACGCCCCTTCACCAATTGGCCCATACAATCAAGCTGTGCTTTTAGGAGATATTCTTTACACCTCTGGACAAATTGCAATTAACCCAAAAACAGCTGCGCTAGAAACTCAAGATATTGAGTCTGAAACGACTTTGGTGATGGAGAATTTGAAAGCAATTTTGGAAGCCGCAGAAATGACTTTCGAAAATGTTATAAAATCTTCCATTTTCGTTTCTGATATGCATAATTTTTCTAAAATAAATGAAGTCTACGGAAGATATTTCAATAGTGAAACTGCACCGGCAAGAGAAACTGTAGAGGTTGCTAATTTGCCAAAATTTGTAAATGTAGAAATTAGCGTAATTGCTTCACGCTAATAAAATTAAATTACACCGCTTTTATTTGACGTACATGATAATCGGCCAAACCTTCTATTGGGCGTCTTTGAAAATTACCTACAGTAAATCCATACTCTTGAGCAACTTCTTTTATTTCTCTTTGCAGGAAAAAAGAAATTGAGCCTGCAAAATGAACTGGAACTGTTTTAATTTCTTCTTTGAATTGCATGATCATTGTTTCAACAAAAGATCTTAACCCTTTTTTGATTACATTTTGCACATAATCAGATTCTTTGTTTAAAATCAAAAACTCAGCAAAAGTTGCCAAATATGCATTTGGATTAGGTTTCTTATAAAGGTTGATTTTAATGAAATCATCATCCATATTATAACGCGTTTTGAAAATTAATTTCAAATCGTGTGGCATGAAATTATAGTAATAATCACGTAACAATTGGCGTCCAAAATAATTACCAGAAGCATCATCCATAATGGAATATCCTAGTGAAATTACACGCTGGTGAATATTAGTGCCATCAAAATAAGTACAGTTAGAGCCAGTTCCTAATATACAGACTACAGCCGGATTGTGCTCGACACCAACCGTTGAAAAAATAGCAGCATAGGTGTCTTCTTTCACATCTACAACGGCATTTGTAAATATTGACTCTAGTACTTTCTTAAGCATTTTTGGAGCTTCTACAGTGCCACATCCAGCACCATAGAAAAAAACATGATCAACATCTAATTTATGATTAACAAGCATCTTATTATCATTTATAATTTCGATAGCTTCATGTTCTGAAATTATAGCTGGATTAAGCCCTTTGGTTCGTTGTTTTTCAAAAACTTGATGGCCTGTTTTTTGATCTATTGCAATCCAATCGCACTTGGTAGAACCACTGTCTATTATAAATATCATGATATTTGGTATAAAAAAAATACTGTCATAAAAAAGAACAGTATTTTTTTAAAATTTACAATGCGTTGATATGTTGCGCTAAGTCGACTAGCTTTGATGAATACCCATATTCATTATCATACCAGGAAATCAACTTTACAAAGTTATCATTCAATCCAATACTTGCATTGGCGTCAAAAGTACTTGTTTTTGGTTCAGATACAAAGTCCTGAGAGACTACACCTTCTTCAGTGTAACCTAAAATTCCTTTCAATTCATTTTCAGATGCTTTTTTTAGAGCAGCTTTTACTTCTTCGAAAGTTGCGCTTTTTTCCAAACGACATGTCAAATCAACAACAGAAACGTCTACTGTTGGTACTCTAAAAGCCATTCCGGTCAATTTACCGTTCAGTTCTGGTATTACTTTTCCAACAGCTTTTGCAGCACCTGTAGACGCTGGTACAATATTATTTAGAGATGCTCTTCCTAATCTGTAATCTTTACGTGATGGTCCATCAACTGTAAATTGTGTTGCAGTTGCAGCATGAACTGTTGTCATTAGTCCTTCAACAATTCCGAAGTTATCATTAATCACTTTGGCTAAAGGTGCCAAACAGTTTGTTGTACAAGAAGCGTTGGAAACAATCTTGTGATCAGCTGTAATTTCGTGGTGATTTACACCCATAACAAACATTGGAGCATCTGCAGACGGAGCAGAAATTGCAACTTTTTTTGCACCAGCAGTGATATGCTTTTGAGCGCCATCGAGTGTTGTAAAAATGCCTGTACAGTCCATAACTACATCGGCACCAACAGCATCCCATTTAAGATCTTCAGGATTGCGCTCTGCAGTCACTCGAATTTCATTTCCATTCACAACTAAATTGCCATTTTTTACCTCTATACTCCCCTTAAACTGTCCGTGTACCGAATCATATTTAAGAAGATATGCCAAATGCTCTACATCTAATAAATCATTAATTCCTACGACTTCTACTTCAGGACGTTCTGAAGCAATTCTAAAAGCAATTCTTCCAATTCTTCCAAATCCGTTGATTCCAATTTTTACGTTTGCCATTTTTGTATTTTATGTTTCTTATTAGTTAATTTATGTGCTCATTATATCAGAGACTCTCAGGAGTTCTGTATCAATTTTTGAATGCCCTTTTACGGCTTTATCGATTGGGTATAGTTCTAGTTTATTGTTGATCGTTCCAACCATCACATTGTTTTTACCTTCCATTAAAGATTCTACGGCTTTTACACCCATTCTTGAAGCCAAAACACGATCGAAACAAGATGGTGAACCTCCACGTTGCATGTGTCCCAAAACAGATACTCTGACATCATATCCTTTAAGATTTTCTTCAACATAATCACGAAGTTCAAAAACATTTTTCCCTGTTTTATCGCCTTCGGCCACTACAACAATACTTGATGATTTTCCTGTATGTTTACTTTTTTCTAATGATTCTAACAAACGCTCAAGTCCAAGATCTTCTTCGGGTACTAATATTTCTTCTGCACCAGAACCAACACCTGCATTGAGAGCAATATGTCCAACATCTCTACCCATAACTTCAACAAAAAATAAGCGTTTGTGTGAACTTGCAGTATCTCTGATTTTGTCAATAGCTTCTACTGCTGTGTTCAGTGCTGTGTCGTATCCTAGTGTAAAGTTTGTTCCAACAATATCATTATCGATAGTTCCTGGAATTCCAATCACAGGAAAATCAAATTCATCATTAAAAATCATTCCACCAGTAAAAGTGCCATCACCACCAATAAGTACAAGGGCTTCTACCCCACTTTTTTGAAGTTGATTGTAAGCTTGTTGTCTTCCTTTTTTTGTTCTGAAACGATCTGAACGTGCAGATTTTAAAAATGTCCCTCCTTTATTGATGATATTATTGACGCTTCTTGCATCAAGAACTTTAAAATCACCATCTATCATACCTTCGTAACCTCTGTATATACCAATACATTCGATGTTATGAAAAGCACAAGTGCGAACTACAGATCTGATTGCTGCATTCATACCAGGAGAATCGCCACCAGATGTCAAAACACCTATTTTTTTTAATGGATTTGCCATAGTTGTATAGCTTTAAGCGGCAAAAGTAATAAACTTATGAATTAATAATATAAAGGAGAGCATATAATTTTTATAGAATTCAAAATTCAAACGTTTTCGTTAATAACTATTCTATTTTTAATGCAAAAACTTGAATATTTAATAGGTTTACAAGTCTTATTGTTTGAATTCTATATAATCTGGAAGAGAAGATTTTTTGGAGGTTTTTTCGATTTGTGCATCTTCTTTTTTGGTGTTTTTTGAAAACAATTCTTTAAACAATTCTTTTAAATTATCGAATTCAATATTATAGGAAACTCCCAATCCTTGAGTGTAACCTATTTGTTCACCAAAATTTTGAATACTATTTTCTCTGTTGAAAAATTTTAATGATAGTGTTCTATCCTCGTTGAGTAATACTTGCACCTCAAAATCTCCAGCAACTGTGGTTTCACTAACACCGCCTACTGGAACACCAACTTTTCCATTAATCAACACATTGTCACTGATTTTTGTAGACAATGTAACCCCAACTCTACTGTCCGTTTCAAATTCAGGTGTATTTTTTCCAATATCCAAATCTAGCCCCAATTTTACTTTATTCTCTTCATCAGAAAAAATATCATTTAAAACATTCGTTACACCATCAGAAACTAATTCAAATGCGTCTTGAGAATCCAAAGCAAGTTTGCTTCTAAATGAACCTGTTGCAAGCAAAGACAACGCTTGAAAATCTCTTTTATCTTTATCGCGAAGACGATCTTTTAATTCGCTATTTAGTGCGGAATTAATATTTGGAAAACGAAGATCAAACTCCAAATCTGGTTTTTCTAAAGCTCCTCTAAGGTTGGTTACAACCTCTACCGGAATGGTTTGATTGATTGGATTATCTAAAAGCACAGATGGATTTACATTGATGCCATCATAAATCGCTTCAAGATTTATTTCAGCTTGAAGCGGATCGCCTTCCCAAACCAGTGAACCATCTTTTACAAGTTTAAACTTTTTCTGAATTAACTGTCCCAAACTGTAGTTATAATACCCTGAGAGAACTAGAAAATCGCCAAACATTAAAAATTTATCGTTGGTATTGATTTGCGCTAGCATACTTCCATTTCCACGTCCACGAATTGAACTTCCCGTTTCTTTATCAATAACAATTTCAATTTCAGCATCATCTGTAACATCCATATTAAATTCCATCTCCACACCTTCTATATCATCTAATTTTATGGATCTCCCTTGAGTTTTTTTAAGTTTTTCTTTTGGACTCAAAAACTTTATATATGAATTTTCACTAATCATTTCACTATCATTCAGCGGAATTTTGAAAATCGTTCCTTTGGAAGTTGTTACGTTGGCTTCTATAAAAAGTTGATTCATTGGGCCTGAAACGTTTATATTACCTTCCACAAAACCAGTTCCATAATAGAGAGATTCTTCCGTTTCTTTGGTGTTTAGTACTAAAAGTCGGTTTGAATCAATATCCAAATCTAGTGCCCAATCGCTAAAATTTGTATGGCTCATAGTACCATTCAAAATACCTTCTGAAGAAAACGCTGTATCTGTAAATTGAGCTGATTTGAATACAAAACTTTGAGATTCCAAATCGACTCTTGTATTGTCTGCAAAAGCATAATCTATATTTAAATAAGGTACAGACATCCCTCCTTGATTTAATCTCAAAACACCATTAATTTGTGGCCGCTGCAATCGGCCAGTAATCCTAGAATTTCCAGTTACTTTTCCTCTAATATTTGTGATGACGCCATTACCAAAAGGACCAATAGGATCTAGCAAAAAATCTTTAAATTTTAGCTCTAAATCTAGGTTTGAATTTTTACCAGAAACATCTAAGTTCCCTTTTGCAGAAAATGTTTCATTTTTATCATCCTTTAAGTTAACATTTACGTCATAGTTTGTAAGTGAAGTATTGCCTTTTATGTCTGCGTTAAAGGCGCCTAAATTAAACTTGTTAATCTCAAAATCATCAATTGTAAGTAATGATTTTGGTATATAAATTTTGTTTTGCTTAATAATATTTAAATCGCCATTAACAGTCCCTCCAAGCTGAAGACTATCGATTTCTGGTGTGACCTTTGCCAAATCAACATTATTGAATTTCAAGTTCAAATTTCCAGAAAGTGAATCTTGTGATTGGGCATTCAAAATAATTTTTTCGTCTTTGTAAGACATGTCCATATCTAATATTGAAATTTTATTAAAATCAGCATCAAATACAAGTTTATTTTTTGAATTGTTTAAGGCATTCAATTTCCATGGGACAGATTTAAAATTAATGAATGATGGCTTTAAGCCAACTACAGAATTAACTCCTTCTTTGGTATAAAATAAATTAAAATCAAACGTGTCTTCATTTTGTTTTCCACCTTTAAATTCTGATTTGATATATAGGGTATCATTTACGGTCAAATTGATTAAACTAAAATCATTGGCACTATAAAAAGGTGTATTCAAGCTATCCAACTCAACATAGGTATTAAAAATAGGGTTATCATTGATGAGTTGGATCTCAATTTTCTTTGCAAAATAATCTTCAATACTAATATTTGGAGATTTAAATTTTAAAGAGAATTTCTTGGGATTACTATCCAATGTTCCTCTAACAAAAGTGTTGGCTCCAACTTGAAGGTTGGGATAGAAAACTTCAATAATTTTGTTGTAAATTTTGAAATTAAAATCCATCGATTGATTTGGTGTGATGTTGTCTATGGAATATTGAGAATAAATTTCGCTCAATGAATTTTTTAGCATTTTAGGGATTTCTCTTATAATAAATTTTCCCTTAAAAGTCCCTCTTATGATTTCTGGAGAGTTTACAGAAATAGTTCTGATCCCGTTAATGTCAAAATCCGACAACACCTGAAAGTCTTTAAAATAATAGTCATCATTTTGATTTTTGTATGAGGTGTTATTAAACTTTAGAAAACCACGTACATCATCAATATTGGTGCCTTTCATATCCATTGATACTTTTCCTTGAAAAACAGAAATTGAATCACGTGAAACAAAATTCAATTCATTTAGATTTGCATTTTGAATATCGGCAGAGAAATCATAAATATTTTCATCATCTGAAAAATTGACGAGTCCCTTAAAATCCATTTTTAAATTTTCGTCTAAAACCGCAAGCGACCCATTGAAAATTTTGTTTTCAATAAAACCTTCAATATTCAAATTCTTGTAAACATATTTGTTGACTTCGAAAATAGCGCAACTTCCAGTAATATTAGATTGTAATTTGTCCAAAGTAAACCCTTTTCCTTTAAGTACAAAATCTGATGTAATTTGGCCAAAATTAGGTTGATTTATAAGGGTGCCTAAATCAAAATCTTCAAGTTGAATTGTACCTTGATATTGAGCGTCATCAATGGATTCAATTTTTGAAAGGTTTAAATCGGCAACTACAGATCCAAGTTCTGTTGATGCCTCAAAATCAGCAGCAATAGATGGTCCAGAAATTTGTGTGTTTCCTTGCAATGTAAATACTCCAAGTGTCGAAAGATTTGTAGGGATATTTTTACCTAATATTCGAGGTAATATGCGTTTCAGGTCTGAGTATTTTGAAGTCAAACGATCAATTTGACCAGTCATCTGAAAAGGTTTTGATTTGGAATCAATTAGATTGACTAAGTTAAATTGACCATCAATAAATGTGCTTCTGTTGGATTTAAGTTGAAAATCTTGAAGTGATAAATTATTGAGTGTGCCCGAAATATTGGTATCAAAAGTTACATTTTCGGAAGCTCCAAATTCAGGAAAAAATACATTGAGTTCCCCAAGATTTAGAGTGCTTTTTTTGAAGTTTGCATCCAAAATTACTTTATCCGAAAAATATTTTAAATCCTCTCTTTTGTATTCAAACACCAAATTCCCCTCCAATTTGGAATTCATTGTTTGAATTTTCAAATTTTGAAAACGCATTGAAGACAAAGTATATTTAAAATTGGTTTGAAGCAAGTGCATTTCTACTCCCCTTGGATCAGTAAAACTTAAGCCGTTTATTTGCGTACTAACTTCTGGCCCAAGAATTAAAAAATCGGTAACATTGATGTCTAATTCTTGAAAATCTAGTATCCGTTTATTATCTGTTTTATTTTCATCTGTAAGGAGAAAATGAGAATTGGAAATAGTGATATCGTCTGAAGATAATTCAAATGGTGTGGATGATTTCTTTTTCTTATTATCTTCAAAACTTTCCACGAAAATATCCAAATTTGAATCTTTCTCTCCCCTATAGGTTTTGATATGAAAACGCAAGCCGTATAAATCAATATCACCAAATAGAAGCTTGTTTTCATTTAATTTTGCAAAATTAAGAATAGAGCTATTTAACTCTTTTACAGCGATAAGAGTATCATAATGATGGTCTTTTATGAGAATATTTTTGAGTTCTAAATCGCCATTTAACTGTAGACCTAGTTTTTCAACTCTTATGTCTGTACCATATTTAGAATTGATTTTTTTTGTGGCGAAGGCTCCCAGAGACGTTTGAACACTAGGTATTAATAGCACCAACAATAAAATGATAAATAGCATTACCATTGCTGCCAAAATCCTAGTAAATATGTTGAGTCGTGTTTTAATAAGTTAAAAGATAGCGTAAAATTATAAAATCAAAAAAACAAACAAAAAATTTAGAAGCAATTTTACACTATGCATCGTTCATTTTTTATTTCTTTGTAAAACCAAGGATTGACACTACAATAGTTTTGCCAAACTTGTACAAAGTAAATGAATAATATGAAGTAAACCTTCAATGAACGGAGATAAAATATATATTTTAGGCATAGAATCATCTTGCGACGATACTGCAGCTTCTATTTTGTGCGATGGAAAAGTGTTGAGCAATGTAATTGCCAACCAGTCCATTCACAAAGCATACGGAGGTGTTGTCCCTGAACTTGCTTCGCGAGCGCATCAACAAAATATTGTTCCAGTTGTCGATCAAGCTTTAAAACAAGCTGGGATTACCAAAAACGAACTTTCAGCAGTTGCTTTTACTAGAGGGCCAGGTCTAATGGGCTCGCTTTTGGTAGGCACTTCATTTGCAAAATCCTTGGCCTTTGGGTTGAATATTCCTTTGATAGAAGTCAATCATATGCAGGCGCACATTTTAGCTCATTTTATAGAAAAAGAGGGTTACAAAAAACCAGAATTCCCATTTTTAGCAATGACTATTTCTGGGGGGCACACTCAAATTGTTCGTGTAGATGATGCTTTCGAAATGACAGTTATTGGCGAAACTATTGATGATGCCGTAGGTGAGGCATTTGACAAAAGTGGTAAACTACTTGGGCTTGGATATCCTGCTGGGCCGGAAATAGATAAGCGTGCAAAACTAGGGAACCCAAAAGCATTTCATTTTACAAAACCTAAGGTAAATGGACTTAATTTTAGTTTTTCAGGTTTGAAAACAGCAATTTTATATTTTGTTAAAGATCACTCCAAAAAAAATCCTGACTTTATTAAAGAGCATTTAGATGATATTTGTGCTTCTATTCAATATACAATTGTTGGTATTTTGATGGATAAATTAAAAGCTGCTGTAAAAGAAACTGGTATCAATCGTATTGCTATTGGAGGAGGAGTTTCTGCAAATTCTGGAATTCGAACAGCACTAAAAAATGCAGAACACAAACACGGTTGGGAAACTTTTATTCCAGCCTTTGAATTTACAACAGACAACGCAGCTATGATTGCTATTGTTGGCTATCTAAAATATCTAAAAAATGATTTTACACAACAAAATATTACCGCTACAGCACGATTAAAATTATAACTCTAGGAATGCAATTATTTTATAATCCAACATTAAAACCACATGATATTAATTTTTGTTTTGACAAAAATGAAAGTCGACATATTGTAAAAGTATTGCGTAAAAATATTGGAGATAAACTGCTAATAACCAATGGTATAGGATATTTTTTTGAAGCTGATATATTGTTCAACAACCCTAATAAATGTGAAGTCAAAATCACGAAAGTCACTCCTGTTCCTGCAAAAGAATATAATATCCATTTGGCTGTAGCCCCCACAAAAACAAACGACCGCTACGAATGGTTTCTAGAAAAAGCAACAGAAATTGGCGTAGACACAATTACCCCTATCATTTGCAGCCGAAGTGAGCGAAAAGTGATAAAAACAGAACGTTATGAAAAAATTTTACAATCCGCTGCAAAACAGTCTTTGCGCGCCTATTTTCCAACTTTAAATCCTGCTATTCGTTTTTCAGAATTTGTAAAAAATATTGATATTGAAGCGCGTTTTATTGCGCATTGTTTGGAACATAAAAAAATACATTTGAAAGATGTTGTTTCTAACAAAAAAGATGTTCTAATTTTGATTGGCCCAGAGGGTGATTTTACTCCGGATGAAATAAAAATAGCACAAGAATTAGGTTTTAAAGCAGTAAGTTTAGGAAATGCTCGCTTGCGAACAGAAACCGCAGCACTAGTGGCTTGCCACACCATAGAACTTTGTAATGCGTAAATTTTTTATCCTTTTTTTCGTTTTTTTTAATGTTCTTACAACTCAGGGACAACAAATTGCAGTTTTAAAGTACGATGGTGGCGGCGATTGGTACAGCAACCCTACTGCTCTAAAAAATTTAATTCAATTTTGTAATAAAAATATTGATACCACTCTCGAACCTCAACCTCAAGTTGTACACCCAGAAGACCCCGCCCTTTTTAGCTATCCTTTTGTACATATGACAGGACATGGTAATGTGGTGTTTTCTGATGAAGCTATAAAAAATTTAAAAATCTATTTGATGGGTGGTGGGTTTTTACATATTGATGATAATTATGGGATGAAACCCTATGTCTTAACTCAGATTCAAAAATTATTTCCAGAAAAAGAACTAAAAGAAATTTCGAGTGACCATCCTCTCTTCAGTATGCACTTTAAATTTCCGAATGGTTTACCAAAAATCCATGAACACGATGGACTTCCACCAAAAGCTCTTGGTTTGTTTCACGAGTACAAAGTTATTTTACTTTTTACAACTGAAAGTGATCTTGGTGATGGTTGGGAAGATTCAGTGGTGCATAACGACCCCGAAGAAGTTCGGTTGAAAGCTCTAAAAATGGGTGCAAATATCATCAAATATGCATTTGAATTTTAATTTATAAAGTCATGCAATTAGATCATTATTCATCAAAATTTGAAAAAAATCAATTTGAAATAATTTTGGTAACCGATAATGTAACACGTCCGGCCAATGTAGGGAGTATTTTCCGAGTTGCAGATGCTTTTGGAGTAGAAAAACTAATCTTAGGTGGCAGTGCAATTGAACTGAACAGAAAGGTTTGGAATACTTCTAGAGCCACTGAAAAAGTTGTTTGTTTTGAACAAACAGAAAACTTCCAAAATGCCATTAAAAATTTAAAAAAAGAAGGATATTCCGTGATTTGTTTAGAAATTACAGAAAACAGCAAGAGTATATCTGAAATTCAACTAGAAAATAACCAAAAAATTGTGCTTGTTGTAGGAAGTGAACGCAATGGAATACAACATGAAACTCTAACATGTGCCGATAGTGTTTATCATATTCCAATGTATGGGCAAAATAGCAGTATGAATGTGGCTCAAGCAACATCCATTGCTCTTTATGAAATTACAAAATTGTTGTCCAATGCTTAATCTTAAACTTTTAAAAAATGAAGTGCAGCATTTCATCAATGAGCATTTAGACACGGCTATCGATAAATTAGCACTAAAAGGCAGTCCATTTGATGAAATACAAACTGTTGAACTTTTGGAGCAAATTCAATCAAAGAAAAAGTGTGAAAAGAAACTACCAAGTTGGTATAATACAGCAGGTGTTTATTTTCCAAATAAAATAAATATTGAACAGACGTCTTCTGAAATTTCAGCAACGTATAAAAGCAACCTAATAACTGGTAAAACCCTTTTGGATTTAACTGGTGGTTTTGGTGTTGACAGTTTATATTTTTCAAAAACTATTGACAATATTGTGCATTGTGAAATCAATGCTTTTTTATCTAAAATTGTACATCATAATTTTGAGGTTTTTGGTACAAAGAATGTAAAAACTATTACGGCTGATGGACTGGAGTTTTTAAAACAAAAAAGTGAAACTTTCGATTGGATGTACATTGATCCCTCAAGAAGAGATACAAAAAAAAATAAACGCTTTTTTATAGAAGACTGCACCCCAAATGTTGCCGAAAATTTAAATTTATTTTTCGAAAATACTCAGCAAATTTTAATCAAATTATCGCCAATGCTAGATATTCATGCGGCATTAAAAGCATTGCCACATACAAAAGAAATTCATGTTGTAGCGATAAAAAATGAAGTAAAAGAGCTGTTATTTATAATGGAAAAAGGTTTTGATCAAGAAGCCATCATAAAAGCCATTAATTTAGAGACAAATCAACCGCATTTTGAATTTAACGCTGTGGATGAAATTGAAGCGGTTGTTGATTATCAAGAGCCATTGGAGTACCTATATGAGCCCAATGCAGCGGTTCTCAAATCTGGAGCTTTTAAAAGTTTAGCATTGCAATTTGATTTAAGCAAATTAGCAAAACACACACATTTGTATACTTCATCAGAACATAAAAAGGAGTTTCCTGGAAAAATATATGTTATAGAAAAAGTGCTTCACTACCACAAAAAAAAGTTGAAACCCCATATTACTGGCCAAAAGGCAAATGTAAAGACAAGAAACTTCCCAGAATCTGTAAGTCAATTAAAAAAGGAATTTAAAATCAACGATGGTGGTGATAAATTTTTCATTTTTACCACTTTCAAAGAAAGAAAGTGGGTATTAGAGTGCAAAATTTATAACTAATTATAAAATTTACTTTTCTTTATATTTATTTAGTTGCAAAACACAATTTATTTTTTATATTTAGAGATATTATTAACCAACTTTAAAAAAATGAAAAAAATTGGATTACTTGTTACCGCCCTAACACTATCATGCTTCATTCTTACAGCTCAAGATGAAAAAACAACGGATTTGGTAGGCTACGGTGGTGGCCAATACGAAGTCTTCAAGACTGGGGGTCAAGAAAGTATTGAATTATGGTTCAAATGGATGGAACTTCATGTTTCTGAAGATCTAGACGGAATTCTGGAATTAGCTCACGATGAAATTTATATTGAAGCTCCCGAAGCCACTTTAAATGGCAAATCAGCATTAAAGGACTGGCTGACAACTGCTTTTAGTAATGGAGATATAACTGTAGAACACCGCTGGGCTGTTCCTCTCAGATTTGTCAACGAAGATGGAAGTGTTAACCCTGGAGATTGGATTGTCAACGATTATGTTGTTAATTATAAAACAGATGACAACGTAACAATTGATGATTCCGAAGCCAATGTATATATCGTTAATGATAAGGTACGATATATTAAAATATTTACTTTCAAAAAAGAGACTCTTCAAACGAAACGTGTTACATTTTCAGTGGATCTTTCCAACAACAAAGAGTCTTACAGCAATGTAAGTGTTTTTGGTAGCTTCAACAATTGGTGTGCTTCGTGTGATTCTTTAACTGATGACGATAAAGATGGCATCTACATTGGAACTTTTGATGTTCCTGTTGGAGAATTACAATATAAATTTACATTAGACAATCAAACAATTGAAGAACAATTTGAATCGGGAACACCATGTACTTCAACTATTGGTGAGTATACAAATAGAGTTGTTGAAATTATAGAAGACACCACGCTTTCAACTGTGTGTTTTAACAGTTGCACATCTTGTAAATAAAATATTAACCAAAAAAATAGATTAAAATGAAACGAATACTATTAGCACTATCACTTACAATTGGATGTAGTGCCTTAGCTCAAATTACAGAAGCTGGAAAATGGCTTGCAAACAACGAGTTAAAGGGCAGCCCTTATACCCTAGCATCAGATGAGCACATGGAGCTTACACTACAATCCATTGATGCCTACAACGCAGGAGATGTTGAAAAAGAACTTTCTTTTTATACAGAAGAAATGGCAAATAGAACCAGAGATTACATGACAAACTATCATGGTGAAATGAAAAAAGTAACCAACAAGCCGTGGGCGATGATTCCTGTACAAGTTAAGGGCTCCGATGATGTTCATATGCTAGTTTGGTCCAATGAAACAAGAGAGTGGAACAATGGTAGCAAACAAAGTTTGTATCTCATGGAAGTTTTTTCTTTTAATAAAGACAAAAAGATTAATGGATTTGCACAATGGAGAAATTTTGATCCAAAAAATGAATTTGGATTAACCTCAGGTGGTAAATTTTATGGTAAAAAAGACAACGAACATACCGGAAAAAAATTAGTTTTTTCAAATCGTGGAGAAGTTGAAGCTATAGAAAAATTGATAGCAAATTACAACAAAATGGATGGAAAAGCATGTGAGGAAATTTTTGCCGAAAACGCTGTTTTTGACACCTACGATGGACAACGCATTGAATTGGTTGATGGTTTTTTTCAAGAATACTTCGATACTTTTGAATCTATTTCTTGGAAAGCCTATGGAATTGTTCCGTTAAAAATTGAAAATACAGATCCACAATCTGGAGTTTTAGTAACTTCAATTGAAAAGCGTGTTGGCAAAGACGGAAGTGTATGGGAAAAAGAGCTAGTTGAGCAATTCTATTTCAACTTAGAAGGTAAGATACAGTATGTTGTACAATGGTCTAGAGACTTAGAGAAATAATATTTAATAATAACTAACACTACAAAAAAGCCCTCTGAAATCAGAGGGCTTTTTTAATTAATTCTGATAAAGAGGTTCTACATTCTAGTATAAATTATAATTACACCATCTGATCGTGTAATTACACAAGTGTTGTTATTATTTGACAACTCATAATCCGCAGTATCTGTATTACCATCATCCCAGTTAACTGTTACTGTTGATTCTGTTGATGACCATGTTCCTGTTGCAGAATAGGTCTCACCAGTATCCCAATCATTAAAAACAGCACAAGTACCATTTGAAACAAATGTTAGTGTTTGATCTGCAGTAGACCCTGTACCTTCAGAATCTGTAATTGTTCCAGACCATACTCCTACCAAGTCATCATTAATTGAAACTTGATTGTTAGAATTGTCATCATCCCCTCCATTACAAGCAAAAAGAGTAAAAACAAATGTTAGTAAAAGTAATTTTTTCATAAGCTTAATTTTTAAATTTTTACTAAGTTAAGAAATAATCTTCTGAATATCAATTAGTTAATTACAATATTCTTCAATATACTCATCTAATTCTTCTTCTGAATTTATGACTAGTGTTTGAGTTTGTTGATTATTTTCTGAATAATATTCTACAGTAATAGGAAATACAACTTCAAAATCAAATTCACAATCCTCCGCATTATTACAATTCTCTGAGTACCATTCTTCAATAAATCCTAAAAATGCTTCTTCACTATTTATAGTAATAACATCACCATTTGAATTTAATAAGGTTATAGGATATACTAAATCAAAACAATCATTTTCAAACCAATCATCTTCATAACCACCTTCAATATTACAGTCTTCTAAAAAGTCATTTTCATTAAAACCATCAAGACCTGCATAGCAATCATTGGATTAAACCAAAACTATAGTCTCGCCATAGGTATTTGTGATTTCTACACATACTGGATCGTAAACCTCATAACAGTAATCATCCTCATCGAGGTCAAATTCGCAATCATCTAACAAATTGCTAAAGGCTGCATCGTTTAGAATTGTCATGCTTTCAATAGTATCCATTTCGTCATTAAACACCAAAACATCAAATGGATATAAAATATCCACTATATAAGTTTCATCATCAGATTCAATTAATACATCAACTAATTCTTCCAGAGAATTTATTGTAATTATAGTATTATTACTCATCTCAAAATCTATGGGAAAGACAAATTCAAAACAAAAATCTAAAGCCATGTTTCCACTTGGATTTTGACTTTCATCTGCATTGCCATTTGCATCATATCGAGCCATTAACTCCGACATTGATAGCATTAAGTAGGGATTATTGGTTTCTTCGTTCTGGCTAATATCTTCATTATTGTCACAAGTAAATAATGAAAGTGATAGGAATAAGAAAGCCAGAAATGCGTAATTTAGTTTAAGTAATTTCATTTTTTTATTGGTTTACAATTGATTTTTTTTACAAATCGAAATCTGCTAATAGAATTCTATAATTTTAGAATTCATATGCAAATTACATATTGTTTTTATCAAGCATACATAATTTTTGTTAAAATTTATAAATATACATCCCTCCTAAAACAAAACAACCCTCTGAATATCAGAAGGTTATTTGTGATCGCGACAGGATTATTTTATGAATAGTCTAAAGAAACATAATTTTTAATTAATTTGAAATTAACAGTAAATTAATAAATTTGGATTAATTCGTATAAATTTACGTTTAATTATTTAATTTCTACAAATATTATGTCGCCTTTTTCCTTTAAAATGATATCAAATCAAAAAAATAAATTATTGTCTATTTTTATTTTATTGATATCGTTATTAAATGTTGATCATTTAAATGGTCAACAAAAAAATAATCACTATTTGGTTGACTATGTGAATACTTTAATGGGCACTGACTCAAAGAAAGGATTTTCCAATGGAAACACATACCCTGCTATTGCTACACCTTTTGGTATGAATTTTTGGACTCCCATGACAGCAGAAATGGGAAATGGATGGACTTATAACTATAATGATAACAAGATTAGAGGTATAAAGCAAACACATCAACCAAGTCCGTGGTTGAATGATTATGCTGCCTTTTCTTTGATGGCAGTTACTGGTGAATTAAAATTCAAAGAAAATGACAGAGAATCATGGTTTTCACATAAAGCAGAAATTGCAAAACCATATTATTATAGTGTTTATCTATCAGATTACGATATAGTTGCTGAAGTAGCACCTACATCAAGATCTGCACATTTTCAATTCACATTTCCAGAACAAGAGGATTCTTTCATCATACTTGACGCTTTTTTTAAAGGCTCTATGGTTAAAGTATTGCCAAAAGAGAAAAAAATAATTGGATATTGTAGAAATGCAATCAAAGGGGTGCCTAATAATTTCCATAATTACTTTGTTGCCCAATTTGATAAAGAGTTTGAAGTAACTCATACTTGGAGTGACGATTGGGAACTACAAAAAAACAATTTAGAAAGTGAAGGAGAACATGTTGGAGCAATAATTGGATTTAAAACTAAGAGAGGTGAAAAAGTCAACGTTAAAGTTGCATCTTCTTTTATAAGCCTAGAACAAGCACAATTAAATTTAATTAGAGAAATTGGTGATGATTCTTTTGAAGTAACTAAAGAAAAAGCAAAAAATATATGGGAAAAAGAACTGCGTAGAATTGAGGTTGAAAGTTATGATATTGAACACATCAAAACCTTTTATTCTTGTCTGTATAGGATATTATTATTTCCAAGAACATTTTATGAATATGATGCCGATAATAATATGTTACATTACAGCCCATACAATGGTGAAATATTACCCGGATATATGTTTACAGACAATGGTTTCTGGGATACTTTTAGAGCTGTTTTCCCATTTTTTAACCTAATGTATCCTGATCAGAACAATAAATTTATGGAAGGATTAGTCAATACATTTAAAGAGTCTGGTTGGTTGCCAGAATGGGCAAGTCCAGGTCATAGAGCAGTTATGATTGGCTCAAATTCTGCATCCATCATTTCTGATGCTTATCTCAAAGGATCAATTAAAAACATAGAAACCGCAAAAATCCTATTTGATGCAATAATAAAAAATGCGACCGTTGAGGATGGTAGGCCTGTTCGATCTGTTGGTAGAGAAGGATTAAATTATTATAATACATTAGGATATGTACCTTATGATGTGGGTATCAAAGAAAATGCTGCTAAAACTTTAGAATATGCATATGCTGATTTCGCCATTGGTCAAATGGCCAAGATATTAGGGAATAATTCTGTTTCAAAAAAATATTTTAATCAATCATACAGATATAAAAATGTATTCGACTCCAATACCAACCTTATGCGTGGAAAAAATAAAAATGGCACATTTCAAAGTCCCTTTAATCCCCTTAAATGGGGAGATGCGTTTACTGAAGGAAATAGCTTACACTATACATGGTCTGTATTTCATGATTTTAATGGACTAATCAATTTAATGGGAGGAAAAAAAGAATTTAGTAATCAATTGGATAGAGTTTTTGATACGCCACCAAAATTTGATGCATCCTATTATTCAAAAGTCATTCATGAAATTAGAGAAATGCAAGTTGTAAATATGGGAAATTATGCCCATGGCAATCAACCTGTTCAACATATGGCATACTTATATGATTATACTGGTGAGGCTTATAAAACTCAAGAAAAAATAAGGACAATACTGACAAAATTATATAAACCAACTCCTGACGGATATTGTGGTGATGAGGATAATGGGCAAACCTCTGCATGGTATGTTTTTAGCGCGTTGGGATTTTATCCAGTAACACCAGCAGTGAATCAATATGTCATAGGAACACCGTTATTCAACAAAGCAACTTTACATTTACAAAATGGGAATACCTTTACAATCAACTCATATAATAATTCCAATACTAATTTTTATATCAAATCAGCTAAACTAAACCATAAAAATTATGAAAATACTTATATAGATTTTGACAGTATACAAAAAGGAGGTTGTTTAGACTTTAACTTAGGAAATATTCCTAATAAACAATGGGGTAGTGACTCTGTAAATACTCCATTTTCTTTAAGTGTCAAAAAAAAGAATTTAAATAAATAAAGATTTTTGCTAAAAATACTATCCTTTATTTTTGAGTTTTTTTTGAGGATAAAAAAATAGAGCTCAAATAACTATTATTTATAAATAATTGATATTCCTGAAAATTACGTAACAATAATTTGATATTATTTCACCAATTCGTATATTTCAATGTTATTTTAACCAAAATTAACTTGATTTACAAGCCGTCCCTCATATTATCCTTTTTTTTCTATATTTCTTTTGGAATAACACAACCATATTATTCACAAGACTTAGATTATGGTTTAAACTTTAGGGGGCAAAACTTTAAACTTGACGATAGAACTCATTTAAATCTCAATGAAAATTCAACATTTAATTTCAAAAATGACTTTGAATTAGTTTTTGATGTTAAACTTAACCATGAACACAGTCAAGAACACCTATTTGGATATATTGTTAGAATAATTAATGATAATAACAACATAGACTTGCTAGTTTCTAACAACAAAGGAGTTAAAAACTTTTTAATAGTTGATTCTAACAAACAAACTAATCTTGAACCGGCAATAAAAAAAATTGACATTAATAAATGGCATAATGTAAAAATTAAAGTTTCAGTTGAAAAAGAAATTATTGCTGTTACAATTGGAGATAGAGAAATTGTAACTAAAACACAGCTAAAAAATTTAAAAAATCTACAATTTCTTTTTGGAGCAAATGACATAAAAGGATACACAACAAGAGACGTTCCTAATATGACTTTAAAAAACATTAAAATTTATGAAAATAATGCCTTGAAGTATGATTTTCCTCTATTTCAATGTGGTGGAAACACAACAATTGACAAAAATAAAAATGTTGTTGCTTCAATAAAAAATGAAAATTGGGAGTTGTGTAAACATTCACAATGGGAAAAAGAGTATTCTGCAATTTCTAATGGTGTTCAATTACAAACGGTAAATGAATTAACTGGAGAAATCTATTTATTATCAAATAAATCAATAACAAAATTCACCAAAGGAAATGGTGGTATAAAAAAATATGATTTTGATAATAAAAATTACAAATTGACTTTAGACCATAGGATATTTTTTAATTCTAATGATAATAAACTTTATTGTTATTTAATTGACACCCAACAATTATCTGCCTTTAATTTTAACACTCAAGAATGGGATAATAAATCCATTTTTTTTGAGAATAAAATAGCCAGTCTTTATCAACACCATACTGGTATGTTTAGTCCAAAAAATAATACTCTTTATATTTTTGGAGGTTATGGGCAATTTGAATACAAAAACAGCTTATTTTCCATAGAATTAAAAAGTAGAAAATGGACCAAAATCGATTCAGGTAACAAAACAATAAAGCCAAGATATTTTGCTGCAGGGCATATTAATGAGGACTATATATATCTTCTAGGAGGTTATGGAAGTGACACAGGAAAACAACAAATCAACCCTAAAAGCTATTTTGATTTATTGAGGTATGATTTTAAAAATAATGAATTAAAAAATATTACTGCTGTTGATTCATTTTTTGATGATATGATTTTTAGCAATAATTTAATTGTTGATCAAAGAACTAACGATTTTTTTACATTGGTTGCTGAAAAATCAAAATTTAATGGAACTTTAAAACTAATCCAAGGGAACCTCAATGAATCAGATTTATTATTATTGAATGATTCCATTCCGTTTAAATTTCAAGACACCAACACCTATTTTGATATTTATTTTGATAAAGAAAATAATCAATTAAAAGCTTTTGTTTCTTTCCTAAATGAAAAAGAGGAAACAGAATTTTCGATTTACACCATTGATTACCCTATATATTACCCTTCTAGCACTACAAACAGAATAAAAACATCAAGCATATATTATTTCATTCTAGCATTAGTTTTTATTACTTTTTTAATATTAAGCTTAAAGCAGTTTAAAAAACTAAAAAACAAGACTAGAACAAAATTAATAGTAAATGAAAAACCTGAATATGAGAATTCTATAATGGGTAATATCAATGGTTTCAAAATTTTATTTTTTGGAGGATTTAAAATATTCGCTAATGATAACAAAGAAATTACAGTTGAATTTTCTCCATTGCTAAAAGAACTTTTTTTATTGATTTACCTTAATACAATAAATGATGATAAAGGGATATCTTCTAAAAAACTTAAAGAAATTCTTTGGTATGACAAAACGGAAAAAAAGGCTCAAAATAATAGATCCGTTAACCTTGCTAAACTAAAGAAAATATTGGACAAAGTTGGTGGCTTAAATTTAAATAAAGACACAGGTTATTGGAAAATTATTAATAGTACATCTATAGATTTGAATGATTTTTCTTTTTTGAAAAAAAATATTTTAAACAAGAAACCTAACAATAAAGATATCAGAACATTGATTTCTATCGTTAAAAGAGGTTCTTTTTTAAACAACATAGATTACGAATGGGCTGATAATTTCAAACAAACAATTACAGATTCTATTATTGATTATATTTCAGATTATGTAATTAAATATGAAGAAAAAGAAGATGTTAATTTTTTAATTGAAATTTCTCATTGTCTATTCAATTTAGACTCGATAAATGAACTCTCATTATATATCAAGTGCAAAGCTTACAATAAAAAAGGCAATCATAAACTGGTAAAAGAAACTTATAAAAAGTTTTCTGAAGAATATAAATTACTTTATTGTGAAGACTTTAATATTTCTTTAAATGATATACTATCACAAGATTTTGATTCATTACTTTATATGTGATATTTTCATCATCAACAGAAAAATTATATATTTACATTTATTCTTACTACTCAAATTTATTTTGAACTCAACTCTTTGATATCCCCAAAAATTATTTTAAAAAATCAAAAATCATTAATTAATAATTAATGATAAATTAATAGTTACAAATTATAATTGTTTTAAATAATTTTAAGCTAATGAGGTTAAAATTACTTTTTATCTAATAACAGTCATGCTAACGAGTTCAAACTTAATTGTACAGCAAACGGTTTATTTTAAAACTGGAGGGTCTGAATATGGAAAAACTGAAGCATTAGCTTACAAAAACTTCGGAGAAGCACAATCTATACCAACCGATCCGGGAGGTTTTTTAATTAAAATAGAATATCGGCAAAACAATCACAAACTAACTATAATCTTTAAATAATGTAATATGAAAAAAACTACAATTTTAACTTCTTTATTAATAGTATTTACTTGTTTTATTTCTATAGCTCAAGAAACTATTTATGTATCCGCAACAGGTGCTGGAGCAATGGATGGCACCAGTGAATCTAATGCATATGGAAACTTTGGAAATGCAATGAATCAGATAAACTCTGCAGGAGACAAGTTGATAGTTATAGGAGCCATTAATCCAACAGGACAGAATTTATCTTCGAAAAACTTCGCTTTTACTATTGAAGGGCTTGATTCAAATTCAGTTTTAGGATCTTCAGGGACTAGTA
>Ga0233451_10000587_pt1 | contig 36807 bp, 30 predicted proteins | sample 011ome_29_FD_183052 | JGI IMG/M metagenome (GOLD analysis project Ga0233451, IMG submission 183052) | Coastal salt marsh microbial communities from the Groves Creek Marsh, Skidaway Island, Georgia - 011504CT (spades assembly) | ecosystem: Environmental > Aquatic > Marine > Intertidal zone >... | reverse complement strand
TGATCTCTTTAAATGAGTTCCGTTACAACCCTGATTTAAAAGTTGGTGACAAAGTTGAAGTATTAATCGACATCAGAGAAGATAAAACAGGTCAATTAGTATTATCACACAGAAAAGCTAGAACTATCAAAGCTTGGGATCGCGTAAACGAAGCTCACGAAAAAGAAGTTATCGTTACTGGATTCGTTAAGTGTAGAACTAAAGGTGGAATGATCGTTGACGTATTCGGAATCGAAGCGTTCTTACCAGGTTCTCAAATTGATGTGAAGCCAATCCGTGATTACGATCAATACGTTGGTAAAAACATGGAATTCAAAGTTGTGAAAATCAACCACGAATTCAAAAACGTTGTTGTTTCTCATAAAGCGCTTATCGAAGCTGATATCGAGGAACAAAAGAAAGAAATCATCGGTCAATTAGAAAAAGGACAAGTATTAGAAGGTGTTGTTAAAAACATCACTTCTTACGGAGTCTTTATCGACCTTGGTGGTGTTGATGGATTAATCCACATCACAGATCTTTCTTGGTCTAGAATTAACCATCCAAATGAAGTGGTTGAATTAGATCAAAAATTAAACGTTGTAATCTTAGACTTTGATGATAATAAGTCAAGAATTCAATTAGGTCTTAAGCAATTAGAAAAACACCCATGGGAAGCTCTTGGAGAAGAGTTAAAAGTAGGTGACAAAGTAAAAGGAAAAGTGGTTGTTATCGCTGATTACGGTGCTTTTGTTGAAGTTGCTGAAGGTGTTGAAGGATTAGTTCACGTATCTGAAATGTCATGGTCTACACACTTGCGTTCAGCTCAAGACTTTGTAAAAGTTGGAGATGAAGTAGAAGCAGTAGTATTGACTTTAGATAGAGAAGACCGTAAAATGTCTTTAGGAATTAAGCAATTAACTCCAGATCCATGGACTGATATCACTGAAAAATACCCAGTAGGTTCTAAACATAAAGGAATCGTTCGTAACTTCACTAACTTCGGAGTATTCGTAGAATTAGAAGAAGGAATTGACGGATTGATTTATATTTCTGATCTTTCTTGGACTAAGAAAATCAAGCACCCATCTGAATTCGTTTCAGTTGGAGACACTTTAGAAGTAGTTGTATTAGAATTAGACGTTGAAGGTAGAAAATTAAGTCTTGGTCACAAGCAAACTACTGACAACCCTTGGGATAAATACGAAACTGAATTCGCATTAGAAACAGTTCACAAAGCAACAATTTCTGAAATTGTTGACAAAGGTGCTACAGTAGTTTTCAATGATGATATCACTGCATTTGTACCACAACGCCACTTAGAGAAAGAAGATGGATCTAAGCTTGGAAAAGGTGACGAGGCAGAGTTCAAAATCATTGAATTCAACAAAGAATTCAAAAGAGTAGTTGCATCTCATACGGCTATCTTCAAAGAAGAAGAGAAACGTGCGGTTAAAGCTGCTGTTAGAAAACAAGCTGCTAAAGCAGAAGAAGCAAAACCAACTTTAGGTGATGCTAACGAAGCTTTACAAGCTTTAAAAGATAAGATGGAAGGAAAAAATTAATTCCCTAAATCTTAAATAGATAGAAGCCCGAGTTCAATACTCGGGCTTTTTTATTGGCATATGTTAAAAAATAGCTTAATTTTGTTACTCAAAGAGCTATATTACTAGCCTATGAGCCAAAAAAAACTGCTTTCCGCACAAGAGATCAATATCATTCTTCACAGATTGGCTTGTCAGCTTTTAGAAAAACATTTAGACTTTTCAGAAACCTTATTGATTGGATTACAACCTAGAGGATCGGCATTAGCGAAACGCCTTGTAAAGATTCTAAAGGAAGAGTACAAGGTAGAAGACATCAAATTAGGTTTTTTAGACATCACTTTTTACAGGGATGATTTTAGAAGAGGAGACAAGACTCTTAAAGCGAATAAGACGGATATCAACTTCATTGTAGACGATAAGCGCGTAGTTCTTATCGATGATGTCCTTTTTACTGGAAGAAGTATTAGAGCGGCACTGACGGCCTTACAATCATTTGGAAGACCCTTAGAAGTTGAACTCTTAACCTTGATTGATAGAAGGTTTAGTAGACATTTGCCGATTCAGCCCGATTACAGAGGAAGACAGGTGGATGTGATCAACGATGAAAAGGTTCAAGTATTGTGGGAAGAAGAGGATGGTAAAGATATTGTGTATTTAGTAAATTGATAAATCTATGAGCGAATTAAGTGTCAATCACTTATTGGGAATTAAATACCTCAACGAAAATGACATACAACTCATTTTTGAAACGGCAGACCATTTTAAAGAAGTCATCAACCGTTCCATTAAAAAAGTTCCTTCGCTAAGAGATATTACCATAGCTAACATCTTCTTTGAAAATTCCACTAGAACAAAACTTTCTTTTGAATTAGCTGAAAAGCGATTATCAGCTGATATTGTCAATTTCTCTGCAGCTCAATCTTCAGTTAAAAAAGGAGAAACCCTAATCGATACCGTTAACAACATCCTTTCTATGAAAGTTGATATGGTGGTCATGCGTCACTCAAATCCTGGAGCTGGAATCATGCTGTCTAAACACATTAAGGCTGCGATTATCAACGCTGGTGATGGAGCTCATGAACATCCAACACAAGCACTCTTAGATTCGTTTTCGATCAGAGAACGACTTGGAGATGTAGCCGGTAAAAAAGTAGTTATCGTCGGAGATATCCTTCATTCAAGAGTTGCTTTGTCAAATATTTTCGCTCTCAAATTACAAGGAGCTGAAGTAAAAGTGTGCGGACCTAAATCACTGATGCCTAAACATATAGAATCATTGGGAGTCACTGTAGAAACAGATCTTCGCAAGGCTTTGAACTGGTGTGATGTTGCCAATATGCTCAGAATTCAAAACGAGCGAATGGATGTGAGTTATTTTCCGAACGCTCGAGAATACACCAAACAATTTGGTCTCAATATGTCACTGCTCAATTCCCTCGACAAGGAAATAGTAGTGATGCATCCAGGTCCTATCAATAGAGGAGTCGAAATCACTTCTGAAGTAGCTGATTCTTCACAGTCAATTATATTAGATCAGGTTGAAAACGGTGTGGCGATACGTATGGCTGTCATCTATCTTTTAGCCTCTAAAATCAAATAAAATGTTTGTAGATCAATTTCAAGATACCGTTATTTTATCTCAGGCAAACGATCCCTATGCTTTGTTTCTTTCCAATTTTAAAAAGGATTACCAAAAGTGGAATTCTTTTCACATCATCATCAATTTAGAAGGGATACACAAACTTCAAAATGAAGAATTATTAGAACTCTTACCATTTGTAGAACAACAATTCGAAAGGCAAAAATCATTTGTAATTGTATCGGATACGATTACTTATGAAGATGCTCCAGAAACACTGATTATTGTTCCAACGATCCAAGAAGCTAAAGATGTGATCGAAATGGAGAATATCGAAAGAGATTTAGGATTGTGAAGTTAACGGTACTAGGCTGTTATGCAGCAACGCCAAGGACAATTAGCAATCCAACCTCTCAGGTTATAGAGTTTGGAAAACACCTTTTTTTAATCGATTGTGGAGAAGGAACTCAAATTCAACTCAGAAAGTTAAAGCTTCGTTTCTCAAAGATCAATCATATTTTCATATCGCATTTACACGGTGATCACTTTTTTGGATTACCAGGTCTGGTGGCAACATTTCGATTGTTAGGTAGAAAAACACCATTACATGTTTATGGGCCTAAAGGAGTAAAAGAGGCAGTGAGTTTGCTGTTAAAGCTAGGAGATTCATGGACCAATTACCCCTTGTATTTCCACGAATTAACATCGAATGAATCCGAATTAGTATTTGAGGATTCTAAAGTAACTGTTCATACGATTCCCTTGGATCACAGAGTGTATACTAATGGGTTTTTATTTAGAGAAAAGACCCATCCCAGACGAATTGATAAGAACAAAATTGAAAACTATCCACTCGACAAGTATACCTATCAACAACTAAAGGACGGAAAAGATGTTGAGACTAGAGATGGAAGAATGATTCCCAATAAGGAATTGACCTTAGATCCTAAGCCTTCACAATCCTACGCTTTTTGCAGCGATACAGCCTATTGTGAGTCCATAGTTGATCTTATTCACAAAGTGGATGTGCTCTATCACGAGAGTACCTTTTTGAGTTCAGAATTAGAACTCGCCCAAAAAACCAAACACTCTACTGCGCTCCAAGCTGCTACCATCGCTTCAAAAGCCAAGGTAGATACTCTCTTATTAGGTCATTATTCGACTCGATATGGGGATTTAAATTCCTTTTTAGAAGAGGCGAATCAAGTATTTGAGAACGTCCTTTTAGCAGACGATGGAATGCAATTTGAGTTTTAAAAACTTCTGTTTTTTAAAAACCTATTTGTCCTTATATTTGTTATATATGGAAAAGGATTTATCACATTACAGAAAAGCGTATACCAGAGGAAATTTGTCAAAAAGATCAGTTCCTGATAACCCGATGCAACTCTTTCAGGAGTGGTTTTATCAGGTGGATGAATTATTTCCAGAGGACGAGGTCAATGCTTTTACAATTAGTACAATTGGTTTGGATGGATATCCAAAATCGAGAGTCGTACTCTTAAAGAAGTACAACGAAGAAGGTTTTATATTCTATACCAATTACAACAGTGAAAAAGGAAAAGCCTTGAAGGTGAATCCTCATGTGTGTATGTCATTTTTTTGGCCCAAAATGGAACGTCAAGTAATTATAAAAGGCCTTGCAGAAAAAACCTCTGAATTGGATTCTGAAAATTACTTTGATTCAAGACCTATCGGCAGTCGCATAGGAGCAATAGTGTCACCACAGAGCGAAGTTATTGATTCTAGAGAAGTGATTGAAAATGAGAAACAGAGACTAGAGTCATTGGATGCATCTGAACTCAAAAGACCTAAGCATTGGGGAGGATATCTCATACGTCCCCAATCAATTGAATTTTGGCAGGGTAGAGACAATAGATTACACGATCGTATTCGCTATAATTTAGAGGCTGATTACAATTGGAAGATCGAACGTTTAGCACCTTAAGATGAAACAGCTACTATTGATGAGACACGGCAAAAGCGGCTGGGATTTACAGGTTTCAGATTTGGATCGCTGCCTTACCCAAAGAGGAGTTGATGATGCCTATTTAGTTGCTGATGAATTCTCAAAGCAGGGAATCGAATTTGATTTTGTATATTCGAGTCCCGCTAATAGAGCAATGCATACAGCGATGATCTTTTGTAGAGTTAATAACTGTGATTTAAATCGCTTTCAGTTGTCGGATTCGCTCTATGATTTTTCAGGGGAACAGCTCAATCAATTTATACGATGTCTCGATAATAGTTACGATACGGTTGCAATATTTGGTCACAACAATGCGATGAGTACTATCGTAAGTTGGTTATCAGAGCAGGGTCGAGTAGAAATTCCAACTGCAGGCTTAAGTTTTTTAACAGCACCAGTAGATAAATGGGAGGATTTTACATCAGCTCAATTGAGTTGTCAACTATTTCCAAAGCAATTAAAACAATGAAAGAAGAACAAAAAAAATACATCAATAGGGAACTCAGTTGGCTTCGTTTTAACGAACGAGTTCTACAAGAGAGTTATGATCAAACGGTTCCACTTGTAGAGCGATTGCGCTTTTTGGGAATCTTTTCTAATAACTTAGATGAATTTTTTAAAGTTCGCTATGCTACTGTAAAGAGAATTGTAGATGGTGGTAAGGAATTAGAAAATAAACTCAAATTAGAGCGTTCAAAAGAATTGTTGGATACGATTACCAAAATAGTAATTGATCAACAAAACAGATCGCTTAAAATCCTTGTCGATATAGAAAATGAGCTGAATGAGAACAATATAATTGTCCTCAATGAAACACAGCTAAATGAAAGTCAAGCGACCTATGTTACGGATTATTTTATCAACAACTTGAGTAATATTCTTGTGACCATCATTTTAAATGAGTTGACCGAATTTCCCATGCTAAAGGATTCAGCAGCCTATTTAGCTGTTAAGATGACCTTAAACGAAGGAAAGTCAAGTAACAGATATGCTCTTATAGAAATACCTAAAGAGATCGACAGGGTTGTTGAATTACCTAATGAGGGAGATAAACAATACATTATGCTAGTGGATGATATCATTCGATTTAATCTCGGAAAGGTGTTTTCAATGTTTTCCTTTACAGATATCTGTGCTCATATGATTAAAATAACACGTGATGCAGAATTGGATCTAGACAATGATGTGAGTAAGAGTTTTATTGAAAAACTGTACCATTCAGTAGAAGACCGTAAAATTAGCAATCCTGTTCGTTTTGTCTATGATAGAACGATTGGAGAGGATACCTTAGAATATTTAAAAGCTAAGATGCACGTAGAGAATACCGACAGTATTATTCCTGGAGGTCGTTATCACAACAGAAGGGATTATATTTCCTTTCCGAGTTTAGGAAAAAAGGAATTGACCTATGAGCCTGTAAAACCATTATTAGTTAAAGGAATCAAAAGAGAAGGGAGTTTAATCAAGCAAATAGCTGAAAAAGATTTTTTACAATACACTCCTTACCACACCTTTTCATATATCACCAGATTTTTAAAAGAAGCGGCCTTAGATCCAGATGTAAAAAGCATTAAAATTACCATTTACCGCTTGGCAAAAAATTCTCAAGTAGTGTCCTCGTTGATCAATGCTGCTAAAAATGGTAAAAATGTAACAGCACTGATCGAATTACAAGCGCGATTTGATGAACACGCCAATATTAGTTATGCTGAATTACTTCAAAAAGAAGGGGTTAAAGTCATATTTGGTGTAAAAGGACTCAAGGTGCATTCTAAAATTTGCGTAATCGAACGTCAAGAAGGAAGAAAATTGATGCGTTATGGATTTATAAGTACCGGAAACTTTAATGAATCTACGGCTAAGGTATACACGGATTATACCATGTTTACAGCAAACCAATCAATTTTAAAAGAAGTGAGTAAGGTGTTTGAGTTTTTAGACACCCCTTTTATGCTCTATAAATACAAACACTTATTAGTTTCACCTCACACCACTAAAAGAGGTTTTAGAAAACTCATTGATAATGAAGTAGCCAATGCTAAAGCAGGTAAGAAAGCAGGGATTCGTATTAAGTTAAATTCATTAACCTCCTATAAAATGGTCGACAAGCTTTACGAGGCATCTCAAGCTGGAGTAAAAATTCAATTGATCATCAGAGGAAATTGCTGTTTAATTCCAGGTATACCAGGAGTTAGTGATAATATTGAAGCGATTTCAGTAGTCGATAAATTCCTAGAACACCCTCGATTATTAATATTTGAAAATGACGGAGATCCAAAAGTCTATATTTCATCGGCTGATTGGATGACCAGAAATTTAGACAATAGAGTAGAGGTTAGTTGTCCTGTATACGATACAAATGTAAAACAAGAGCTGATCGACACCTTTGAAATTTCATGGAAAGACAATGTAAAGGCTCGATTATTGATCGATGAACACATCAGTCCTTACAAACAGCCTAAAAAAGGTGATAAACCTTTTAGATCTCAATTAGAACTTTATAAATACTATCAGAATAAATTAGAATCGAATTAGAATCAACCGTGTACCTCACTTTTAGTACCTAAGTTTTTCATAATTCCTGCCTCGTATTCAAGTAGATCGTTCCATTTGGGATCGACTAATTCTCTACCACCGTATTGTCTTGCAAAGTTCAAGAACATAGTGTAGTGATTGGCTTCACTGATCATTAAGTTGCGATAAAACTTAGCGAGTTCTTGGTCTTTGAGCTTTTCTGAGAGTAATCTAAAACGCTCACAACTCCTCGCTTCAATAAGTGCTGCATAGAGTAAACGATGAACGAGTTGAGTAGTTCTACTTCCGCCTTTTGGGAAAAATTTCAAGAGCTGAATCACGTATTCATCTTTTCGATCACGACCGAGTTTCAACCCTCTTTTCTTGAGTAATTCATGAACCATTTTTAAATGGGTCATTTCTTCTTTAGAGATTGCAATCATTTCATCGACTAGTTCGGTGTATTCAGGGAAGCTTACTATTAAAGATATAGCGGTACTAGCTGCCTTTTGTTCACAGAAAGCGTGATCGGTTAATATATCATCGATGTTTTTTTCTACAATATTGACCCATCTGGGATCGGTAGGTAATTTAAGTCCTAACATATTATGAAATATCTAAATCAAGTTTTGATCGAAGTAGATCTACATTTGGATTCTTCTCTCTCAGCTTTTCGTATTTTTCTTCTGGTGTAAACGCAAATTGTTTAGCAACTTCTTCACTAACGGTTATTTTTAAAGAGATTGCGTAATTATTGAGCTCTTTCTTTAAAAAGTTTAAAACACCTGATTGAGACCGTTCTATCTCCTTTTTCATCGTATCATTTGGAAGTTCAATCCAAATTTTATGATCTTTTAATAGCTTAGGAATATCAGAATTTAAATTAGAAGCAAGTATCTTTTGCCCCTTAGCTTCAATTTCTTCTACGTATTGTGCCCACAATTCTTGCATTTTAGCTTCTTCAAATGCGTCTTCAGGAAGTATTTCTTCTTCTTTTGCATTTGAATTGAGTTCTTCTAAATGTTCTTTTTTCTTTCTAATACTCGAAAGGGAATATGCAGATACTGATTTTGGAGCAATATTAATTGAAGGAACTACTTCAACTGCTTCTTCGGCTATAGGTGTTTCAGATTTTTCTTCGAGTGGAGCATCAACTTCAGATTCTATTTGAACCGCTTCTTTAATAGGCTCAGTTACTGCTGTTGTAGCAGTTCTCTCTTCAATCGAAACGTCAATGCGTTCAACTGGAGTATGCGCTGCAGAAGATTTAAAATAAGCTGTTGGAATTAAGCCTTGATTAGTTAGTGGCTTTTTTTTTTCACCACTCAAAGCAAGAGTAGCTAATTTCATCAAACAGAGTTCTACAAAAAGTCTTTTGTTTTTGGAACTTTTGTAATTGAGATCACAATCATTGGCGAGATCAATCGCGTCGATTAAGAAATCTCTAGAGACTAATTTTGATTGTTGTTGGTATAATTCTCTTCCTTGTTGACTGATTTCCAATAGACTAGAAGTTGATTGATACTGACAAATCAACAAATCTCTAAAGTGAGAAGCCAATCCTGTTATGAAGTGATGACCATCAAATCCCTTGTCTAGTAAATCGTCAAATGCCAACATTAAATCAGGAATCGCTCCTTTTGAAATGAGTTCTGTAAATTCGATATACGATTCGTAATCGAGAACATTTAGATTTTCAGCTACGACTTCTTTGGTAAGTTTTTCTGGTGCAAAACTAACGATGCGATCAAAAATTGAGAGAGCATCTCTCATGGCTCCATCTGCTTTTTGAGCAATGATGTGAAGGGCGTCTTCATCTGCCTCAATTTGTTGTTGTTCGGCTATATATTTTAAGTGCTCGACTGCATCTTTGACTGTGATTCTCTTAAAATCATAGATCTGGCAACGAGAAAGAATCGTTGGAATAATCTTGTGTTTCTCAGTGGTAGCCAATATAAAAATGGCGTGTGCAGGCGGTTCTTCTAAAGTTTTTAAAAAAGCGTTAAATGCTGATTGAGACAACATATGAACCTCATCGATAATATAGACTTTGTACTTTCCTTGTTGTGGAGGGATTCGAACCTGATCAATCAGTGATCTAATATCCTCAACAGAGTTGTTCGAAGCTGCATCGAGCTCAAAAATATTAAAAGCAAAGTCTTCAAATTCACTAGTGTTCTCAGTAGCATTGATCTTTTTAGCGAGGATTCTAGCGCAGGTTGTTTTACCAACTCCACGAGGACCACAGAAGAGTAATGCAGAAGCTAAGTGATTTTTATTGATGGCATTTTCTAAGGTATCGGTAATAGAAGATTGCCCTACCACATCTTTAAATGTTTTAGGTCTAAATTTTCTTGCAGATACTAAGAATGGTTCCATATTAACAAATATAAAAATCCTTCCCAAGATGTCCTATAACCACCTTTGAATTAAATGAGGAGTTATTAACAACCTAGTGGAAGTTTTGTTTATTTTTGCTGCGAGCAGACCACCTTATCGCTCTTTAATTAGAGAGGAAAGTCCGGACACCACAGTGTAGCATAGCGGGTAACGCCCGTCCGTCGAAAGGCGAGGACAAGTGCAACAGAAAGAATGTACAGGTTAAGCTGTAGTGAAATCAGGTAAACTCTATGCGGTGCAACGCCATGTAAATCGACGTTTGAAGGCGACACGTCTGAGTCGAAGGGTAGGCGGATTGAGTCTTTGGGTAACCACTGGCCTAGATAAATGGTAAGGATATACAGAATCCGGCTTATGGTCTGCTTTTTTTATTAGTGAAAGATTACTCTGATTCCTCCTCTTCTTTGGTGTAAAAACTAAATACTGAACTACCGTATTTCCTGTTTTCTAAAAAATCTTCATCTTCTTTGAGCTTGGTGTGTTTTTCGTGTTCGATGATCAAACTTCCACCTGGATTTAAAAGTCCTCGTTCAAAAGTGATCTCTTTAAGTTTATTAAAGTCTGCAACATCCATATCATATGGAGGGTCTGCAAAGATTAGATCAAAACTATCAGCGGTTTTTTCCAAATAAGTAAATACGTCCATTTTGATGGCGTTAATTGGAAATTCAAGTTCTTTTGAGGTGTTTTCAATGTATTTGATACATCCAAAATGAGCGTCTACTGCTGTGATATCGATACTTCCTCTCGAGGCAAATTCATAAGCGATGTTTCCAGTTCCAGAAAAGAGATCTAAAACGTTCAACTCATCGAAGTAATATCGATTATTGAGAATGTTAAACAAGCCCTCCTTAGCCATATCAGTGGTCGGTCTTACTGGAAGATTTTTTGGAGCCTGAAGTCGTTTTCCTTTAAAGGTGCCTGAAATAATTCTCATTGTGCTATAAGACTTATGAGTTCAATTTGATCCACATTGATAGATGAATTGAATTGATAGGGTAGTTCGGGAATATAAAAATGCACATTCTTTACAAACTCACAAATTCTCTTGTGGTTCGCATCATTAACATTAATGGCACCAAAGAGGTCCAGATTGATTATTTCAGGATCTAAGGCTAGTTGCTCAAAACTAAAAAGTAGGTAATAGAGCAATTCATCAGGATTTTGAATTTCAAAGACATTGAACAATGCCAATTTTTTGTCTTTAAATATTGATAAGCTCATAGAATGCCCCTCAATATAGGCGTAAGCCTTATCTGAATTCAATTGCTTTTGTACAGGATATAACTTTTTCAAAAGAGCCGAGCTGTGATGAATGAAATCAAAAGTTGAAAAGCGATCCAATAAAGCGTTATTGACATGAGTAAAGGGAATATACACTGAATGAATATCGAGATCGACAAGATAGTCAATTGCAGGGTTGTCATCTGCTAAAAGAGCTGCATTGTACTTTAGATAATCCCCCAAACAATTTGGATCGTAAAGAGAACTTGGAACTAAACTAAACCAAGGATTATTGTGTACTACAAGAACTTGCTGGTAATTGTGGTTCATCACTTGGTGTTTGTCTAAAAAATTAAGTAGTTCCTCTGGTAGATGACTTAAGGCAATAGGCTGGTAGTATTGTATCTGCTGAGACTGAATCACTTCGTTGCGATCCAGGTTTGTGATACAAAAAGAAAGTCCATTCAAACTCAATTGAATGGACAACTTATAATTGGTATGAATCTCGGTATCTATAACCTTATCATTTATTGTTTTTTGTCGTATATCGGAGGCCAGTTACCATTCAAGCTTACATCGTTAATAGATCCTACTTGTATGATATTTCCGTTGATTTCTTCAACGCTAACAGCTGCATTTTCTTTGGCAACTAAGTCTTTTGGTTGGTCGTATAAAACGACGTTTTTCTCAACATATGCTCTAAATACAGGAGCCTTATACCCTCCTTTTAAGATGATTTTTGATTCCAATTTGAATTTCTCTCCATTTTGAGCATAAGGAACATTCATCATAGTTCTGTAACGTGTCGAATTCTTAAAGATAGAATCTTTAACAGAAACAGTACCTAAAGTATCGATGATTTGTACTTCTTCGAGCATATCAATTCCGTATACTCTATTGAATTTCATATAAGATGAATCTCTCTTTTGAATGAGTGTAAATTCTCCATTCTCTACAAATTCAACTAAAGTTTCAAAATTAGCAGCAAATTTTCCATTTACCGTTTTGTAGGCTTCTTGAGAGTTTCTGATGTCCTTAAGTGAATTTACAACAGCTTGAAAACGTTCTTGTTTTACTTTTTTAAACTCAATTGGAGCATTTACAGATTTATAAATTTGATAACCAAATACCGCAGCTAAAATCCATAGTGCAAGCGTAATAAGTTTTTTCATTACAGATATAGTTTGTTTAATTTTTATGACTAAACACAAATCTACAATTTTTTTTTAATCGTGAAAGGTTTTGGCTGAAAAATCATGATTATATTTGGAGTCCATGATAGGAAAGCAATCAGAAGATTTATACCGTGCAGTTGAGGGATCATTTGAGCATGAATTAACCACAGATCAAAAGGATACTTTAAGGCAGCTCTCTAACTTTATTTTTAATCAAAAAAAGGAAGAGTTGTTCTTGCTTAAAGGATATGCTGGAACAGGAAAAACAACACTTATTGGAGCTTTGGTTACAAAATTGTGGACGGTTGGCAAAAAATCGGTCTTACTAGCACCTACAGGAAGAGCAGCAAAGGTGATGAGTAGCTTTTCAAATTCAAAGGCCTATACCATTCACAAAAAGATCTATTTTCCAAAGAAGCAATCCAATGGTGGAGTCTCTTTTACCCTAGGAGTAAACAAGCACAAAGACACCATATTTATTGTAGATGAAGCATCGATGATTTCAGATCGATCTCTAGAGGCAAATCTATTTGAAAACGATTCCTTATTAGCAGATCTAATTCAATACGTTTATTCGGGACATCGCTGTAAATTGATGTTTGTTGGAGATGTCGCTCAGCTGCCACCGGTCAAACTCAATATTAGTCCAGCACTAGATCCTTCTGTATTGGAGATAGATTATCAAAAAGATGTCATCTTATCGGAACTATCTGAGGTTGTTCGTCAAACAAAGCAGTCGGGTATCCTAGTCAATGCTACTCAAATACGTTCTCAGTTAGAACAAGAGCTCTATGGAGATTTTAGATTTCAAATTGACGGATACAGCGATATTGTTAGACTCATTGAGGGGAATGAAATCCAAGAAGCTATTGAAGATGCCTATAGAGAAGTAGGGAAGGAGGAAACAGCATTTATAGTGAGATCCAATAAAAGAGCAAATCTATACAATGAGAGTATTCGCAGTCGAATTTTGTATTTAGAGCACGATTTGGCGGTAGGAGATTTTATGATGGTGGTCAAGAACAATTATTTCTGGCTACCAACGACTTCAACAGTTGGTTTTATAGCAAATGGAGACCTTATTGAAGTTTTGGAGATTAGAGCCATAAAGGAATTATACGGATTTAAATTTGCTGAAGTAACTGTTCAAATGGTCGATTATCCCAATCAAAAACCCTTTGATACTATATTGATGCTGGATACTATTAGTTCGGAGTCTCCATCCTTATCCTATGAGGATTCCAACAGGCTTTATCAAGAGGTGCTCAAAGATTATGAAAATGAAAAATCCAAGTATAAAAAGTATTTGGGAGTCAAGAATAACGAGTATTTCAACGCTTTACAAGTAAAGTTTTCCTATGCGATTACCTGTCACAAATCACAGGGTGGACAGTGGAAGCGAATCTTTATTGAACAACCCTATCTGCCTGATGGAGTCGATAAGGAATATTTGAGATGGCTTTATACAGCCATCACAAGAGCTCAAGATCGATTGTATTTGATCGGATTTAAAAATGAATTCTTTTTGTAATATCTTTAAAGTAAAATATTTCTATGAAAATAGTTGCAATGATACCAGCTCGTTATGCGGCCAGTCGATTTCCGGCTAAGTTGATGCAGGATTTAAACGGAGCTCCGGTTATTGTGAGAACTCTTGAGGCTACGATGAATACTGATTTATTTGATAAGGTATATGTAGTGACTGATAGCGATCTAATTGAAAAAGTTGTAACAGAAGCCGGTGGAACTGTCATCAAAAGTACCCAGGAGTACGAATGTGGGTCGGATCGTATTGCAGCAGCTGCACAGACTATTGAAGCTGATATTATTATCAATGTTCAGGGTGATGAACCCTTTATTGAAAAAGAGAGTCTCAAATCGTTAATAGACGTATTTAAGGAAGATTCGGCTAAAGAAATCGATTTAGCTTCATTGATGCATCCATTAAAAGATCAAGATTCCATTGAAAACCCTAATAACGTCAAAGTGATTGTCGATCAACAGTCCAATGCTCTTTATTTTTCTAGGGCACCCATTCCATATCTCAGAGATCAGGATCAATCCATTACTTATTACAAACACAAGGGTATCTACGCTTTTAGAAAAGAAGCATTGTTAGAATTTCCTCAACTTCAAATGGGCCCCTTGGAAGCTGCAGAAAAAATTGAAGCGATTCGCTATTTAGAATACGGAAAAAAAATTAAAATGGTTCACACCGATCAAGATGGAATAGGTATCGACACTCTTGAAGATCTCGTAAAAGCAAGAAACAATTGGAAGTAGATTATACAAATATTAAAGTGATTGGATTTGATGCAGACGATACACTCTGGATCAATGAAACTTATTTTAGAGATACTGAAGCAAAGTTTGCTGAACTCTTGGATCAATATGAGACACAAAACAAAATTGATCAGGAGCTCTTTAAAAAAGAGATGGAAAACCTTCCTTTATTCGGTTATGGAATCAAAGGGTTTATTTTGTCGATGATCGAAACAGCAATAGAACTCTCCAATGAACGTATTTCTCCAAAAGTAATTCAGACCATTATTGAATACGGTAAGGAGATGATTCACAAACCAGTTGAATTACTTGAGGAAGTAGAAGAGACCCTCGAGTATCTTTCCAAAAACTATAGACTTATTGTACTAACTAAAGGTGATTTGTTGGATCAAGAACGCAAATTAAAGCAATCCAATCTCGAAAAATACTTTCACCATGTGGAAGTCATGAGTGATAAAAAACCTAAAAACTACAGTGATTTATTAGAGCATTTAGAAATTGATCCCAAACATTTTTTGATGGTTGGAAACTCTCTTAAATCCGATGTTCTTCCTGTGCTTGAATTAGGTGCTCAAGCAGTGCACATTCCTTTTCACACCACTTGGGCACACGAGGAGATACAGCCCAACAAAGAAGATAAGTATTTGCACTTGGGAAGTATTGGAGAACTCAAAGAATATTTGTTATGAGAAAATTAGTCGCTTTTATATTTCGTTTATTGGGATGGTCTGTAAAAGGAGAATTTTCACAATTGGATAAGTATGTGATTATAGCAGCACCCCACACCTCAAATTGGGATTTTATATTAGGGATCACGGTGCGTTATATCCTAAAATTGAAGACGAATTATATCGGTAAATCCAGTCTATTTAAATGGCCTATTGGATGGTTTTTTAGAGCGACAGGAGGTGCTCCAGTGGATCGATCAGGAAATAAAAATTCTGTTCAATCGATTGTTGAAGTCTTTGAAAAGAATGAGAAATTTAGATTAGCACTCGCTCCAGAAGGAACCCGCAAAAAAGTTTCTGAGTGGAGAACAGGATTTTATTATATCGCCAAAGGGGCAGGGGTCCCTATTGTGATGATCGCTATGGATTATTCTAAAAAAGAAATTCGAATCGCTCCACCATTTTATACCACAGAGGATATGGATAAAGACATGGCCTTTATCAAATCATTTTATAAGGATGCAGTGGGTAAAATACCAGAGAATACTTAAGATTCTTAATTATTCTTCCATGGTATGGAAGACATTTTGAACATCGTCGTCTTCTTCAATCTTTTCTAAAAGCTTTTCAACATCTGCCTTTTCTTCTTCACCAAGGGCTTTGGTTACTTGAGGAATACGATCAAATCCAGAAGAGAGAATTTCAATTTCTCTGCTTTCTAATTCTTTTTGAATGGCACCAAAACTCTCAAAAGGAGCATAGATGTGGATACCGTCTTCATCAGCAAATACTTCTTCAGCTCCAAAATCGATCATTTCTAATTCCAATTCTTCAGGATCAATGCCCTCCCCATTGATTCTAAAGTTACAAGTGTGATCAAACATAAATTCTACAGATCCTGAGGTCCCGAGGTTCCCATCGCATTTGTTAAAGTAGGAACGAATGTTTGCAACCGTTCTTGTGTTATTGTCAGTAGCTGTTTCAATAAGAATTGCAATTCCATGAGGCGCATAACCTTCAAAAAGAACTTCTTTATAATCCCCTTGACTCTTATCACTAGCGCGTTTGATGGCGCGTTCGATATTGTCCTTAGGCATATTGACAGATTTGGCGTTTTGAATTACTGCACGTAACCTAGAATTCGAATCAGGATCAGGACCACCTTCTTTAACGGCCATTACGATATCCTTTCCAATACGAGTAAATGCTTTGGACATTGCTGACCAACGCTTCATTTTACGTGCTTTTCTAAATTCAAAAGCTCTTCCCATAATCTGTCTTAATTTTGTTTAATAGTAGCAAAAATAGAAAAAAGTAGCTAAACTAATAATAGTTGATTGCTTCTTATTCTCCGTTTGAAATACAACGTTCGATACGCTCTGCAAGAGCAAAATCATTGATAGACACTCCTTTTAATGAAGGTGTTTGAATGCTAACTAGAAGTGTATTAAAAGTATTTGTCCATTTTGGGTAATGACCTAGTTTCTCACATTCAAATGCAATTCGTGTCATTGCTGAAAAGGTTTCTTTAAAATCTTGAAACTGAAAGCTACTCATCAATGAGTCTTCTTTATATCCCCAATGCGGTAAGTGCTTTAAGTTTTCTTTGATTTCTTCTTCTGTTAGTTTTACTAATTTATTATCTGACATCTTAATTGTTTATTTATTGTTTGTAAAAAGGCAGTTTTGTGATGGTTGCAGCCACCTTATTTTTTCTGATCTGAATCCAAATTGGAGTGTAGATCTTTGAATTTGATGTAGTTACATATCCCAATCCAATTCCTTTAGAAAGGGAAGGAGACATGGTACCAGAGGTTACTTTACCGATAACAGTACCGTCTTGATCTACAATCTCATATCCTGTTCTTGGAATTCCTCTTTCTTCTAAGACAAATCCAACAAGTTTTTGACTGCTTCCTTGTTCTTTTTCAATGGCGAGGGATTCAGAATTGACAAAATCCTTGGTAAACTTTGTAATCCATCCCAATCCAGCTGCTAGTGGAGATGTCGTATCGTCTATATCATTTCCATAAAGACAATAACCCATCTCTAAGCGAAGTGTATCTCTAGCTGCAAGTCCGATAGGTTGAATTCCAAAAGATTCACCTGCCTTGAAAACTGCATCCCAAAGCGTTTCAGCATCTTGGTTTTTGCAATAGAGCTCAAATCCTCCAGATCCTGTATAACCAGTTGCTGAGATGATGATGTCATTTATTCCAGCGAGTGTTCCCACTTCAAAATGATAAAATTTAATAGCAGATAGATCTACCTCTGTTAACTGTTGTAATACTTCGGTAGCCTTAGGTCCTTGAACTGCTAAAAGCGCATAATCATCTGAATTATTAACTAAAGTTGCTCCAAATTCACTGTTGTATTTTGAAATGTGAGCAAAGTCTTTATCGATATTCGAAGCGTTGACAACGGCCATATAGGAATCTTCATCCATTTTGTAAACGATTAAGTCGTCTACAATTCCTCCTGTTTCATTTGGCATACAATTGTACTGTGCTTGCCCTATAGTTATTTTGCTAATATCGTTGGAGCAAACTCTTTGTAAGAGCGCTTCAGACTTTGGACCTGAAATAAAGAATTCTCCCATATGGGAAACATCAAATACTCCAACAGATTCTCTTACTACTTGGTGTTCTATATTCACTCCAGCGTAGGATACAGGCATATTAAATCCTGCAAATGGAACCATTTTTGCTCCTAAAGATTGGTGTTTGTCGTTTAAAGCTATCGTCTTCATGAGGGTATTGAGAATTAATTCGGCTGTAAAAATAGTATTCTTTTCAACGAATCTCACATAGACTTATAAATATTTTAGAAATGCTTTTAATTCATATTGAATCAATCCAATAAATAGGATTTGAGCTCTTCGTAGGTAGCGATTTCAACCGATTTCTTTTGACCACCCATAACTTTTTGTATCTGCTGCGGAATAGCCACCTTTGTTTGAAGTGTTTCTTCTACTACTTCTAGGAATTTAACAGGATGAGCTGTTTCTAAAAAGATACCGTAGGTATCAGGATGATGCTCCATATAAGATTCTAATCCCAGATAACCAACTGCTCCATGAGGATCAGCGACGTATTCATTTTCGATAAATAATTTAAGCATGGCAGCCTTAGTCTGGTCATCGTCGAACGATTCAGAAGAAAATAGGGCAGCTAATTGATCGTAATCATTTGAAAAGAGCTTTTGGATTCTAATAAAGTTACTGGGGTCTCCAACATCCATAGCATTTGAAATGGTTGGCTTTGAAGCTCTAGGAGTATAGGTTTGAGTATCCATATAGTCTGGAATCACTTTGTTGACATTGGTCGATGCGATAAAATGATCCACTGGAAGTCCTAATTTATATGCGACAATACCTGCGCAAATATTACCAAAATTACCAGATGGAACAGAGAATACTAGTTTCTCAGCCTTGTCCTTTACTTGCCTGTAGGCAATAATATAATAGAGCATCTGAGGTAACCATCGCGCTACATTAATGGAGTTTGCAGAAGTCAATTTGATATGATCGGTTATGGATTCATCCAAAAAGGCTTTTTTAACGAAGGCCTGACAATCGTCAAAACTTCCTTCAACTTCTAGTGCTCTAATATTTTGACCAAGAGTGGTCAATTGTTTTTCTTGTATAGGGCTGACTTTACCTTTAGGGTATAAAATAACGACATCAACTCCCTCAACTCCTAAAAATCCATTAGCCACTGCACCACCTGTATCTCCTGAAGTTGCAACAAGTACAGTAACATTTTCTTTGGTATTTGATTGTTTTGAGAAATAGCCTAGGCAACGTGCCATAAATCGAGCTCCAACATCCTTAAAAGCCATTGTCGGTCCGTGAAAGAGTTCTAGAGTTGCGACATTTTTTTCCAATTCCACAACCGGAAACTCAAAATCCAAAACCTCAGAAAGAATCGCTCTTAACTCCTCTTCTGGTATTTCATCTCCTATAAATTGTTGAATGGCTTCATATGCTAGATCCACAGTAGAATAGTTTTCTATAGTTTCATAAAAAGAAGGATCTAGTGGAGTAATTGACTCTGGAAAGTACAAGCCCTTATCTGGAGCAATTCCTCTGATGACAGCATCTTTAAAGCTACTGATGTGATCTGGTGTATTTAAACTGAAATAATTCATGTAGTTACAATTGTTTAACTCCTTCGGTATTGATTTTTGAAATGTGGATTTCAAAATCTATTCCGAGTGGAATATAGATGTTTTTCATTTGCTCGGCAACTGCTTTTGCAGTAGCTTCCCCCTTACTGAGTGCAAAAACAGAAGGTCCTGATCCCGAGATTCCACAGCCTAGGGCACCAACTTCTTTTGAGGATGATTTAATACGATCAAATTCAGGTATTAAAATAGAACGAATCGGCTCTACAATAACATCTTCTAATGATCTGCTAATTAAATCGTAATCCTCTGTAAATAATCCCGCTACTAGTCCACCGACATTCCCCCACTGAGTGATGGCTTGTTTCATGGTGATGTTTTGCTTGAGTATTCTTCTGGAATCAGCTGTTTTAACCTCTATTTGAGGATGAATCACAGTTGCGTATAATTCTGATGGATGTGGGAGTGAAATCACATCTAGTGGCTCGTAAGAACGAACTAGTGTAAAACCACCAAGTAGGGCAGGAGCTACATTGTCAGCATGAGCCACGCCCGATGCTAAACGCTCACCTTCCATAGCGAATTCTATGAGCTCCTTTCTCGAAAGAGGTTCGCCGAGAAGAAAGTTGATTCCCCAAACAGCACCTGCAGAACTAGCTGCAGAAGATCCGATACCACTTCCAGCCTTAATATTTTTATAGATTTCAATTTCAAATCCTTGATCAGAATTTAAATGTTCTAATAGTTTTAAACCAGCGACTCCAGCAACGTTCTTTTGAGTTTCTAAGGGAAGGTTCTGACCATCAATTTTAGTGATGCTGATCCCTTTTTGGTTTGATTTTCGAATGAGCATTCGATCTCCAATACCGTCAAGGGCTAATCCCATAACATCAAATCCACAGGAAACATTGGCGATGGTTCCAGGACAAAAAACTTCTATTTCACTATTGTTACTCATAGATTGTGTTTTGGTAAAAGTAGTAAACTAGTAGTATCCGATTCGTATTATATCTGCAAAGATTCCAGAGGCAGTTACATCAGCACCTGCACCAGCTCCTTTAATGATCATTGGCTGGTTTGGATAGCGTTCTGTATAGAATAAAACAATATTGTCACTTCCTTCTAGATTGTGAAAATCGTGTCCTTGAGGAATTTCCTCTAGACCAACACTTGCCTTACCTTGGTTAAAACTCGCTACGTATTTGAGTTTAGAATTTTTAGCGGCAGCTGATTGATAGAGTGATTGAAAGTGTTCTTCGAATTTTACTAGACTCTCAAAGAATTCTTCATTAGAAGAAGTTTTAAGACATGCTTCAGGTAAAAATGATCGATTTTCAATATCCTCAAGCTCGAGTTGATTTCCAGATTCTCTCGCGAGAATAAGAATTTTACGCATGACATCAATACCGCTTAAATCAATAGTTGGATCTGGTTCAGTATATCCTTCTTCTTGGGCTTGTTTAACGATGTCTACAAATTTAGTGCTATCGTTAAAGTTGTTAAACACAAAGTTGAGACTACCGGATAATACAGCGTTAATATTTAAAATCTTATCACCTGAGGCGATGAGGTTTTTAAGGGTATCGATAATTGGTAATCCTGCACCAACATTAGTTTCAAATAAGAATGGAGCGTTGTATTCAGACGCTAAATACTTGAGGTTTTTATAACGAGCATATTCAGATGAACAAGCGATTTTATTACAGGTAACCACTGAAATACTATTAGAGAGATAGGACTCGTAGGTCTTTGATACCTCTGCGCTGGCAGTATTATCAACAAAGATGGAGTTTCTGTGGTTTAATTCAGTAACCTGATCAAAAAAGCGTTTTTTATCGGCTTGTTCTCCACCAGCGAGTAATTCCTTCCAATTCTTTAAATCAATACCCGATTCATTAAAGTACATGGTTCTAGAATTTGAAATTCCAATAACTCTAATATTGAGTTTTAAATTTTTCTTTAAGTAGCTCTTTTGTCCTTCTAATTGGGCCATAAAACGAGCACCCACATTTCCAACTCCCATTACAAATAAATTGAGTTGCTTGACGTTTTCTTCAAAGAAGGTCTCATGTAGTGTGTTTAAAGCTTTTTTGACATCTTTTGTCTTGATGACTACTGATATATTCTTTTCTGATGCACCTTGAGCAATAGCGACAATATTGACATTGTTTTTTCCAAGAGTGCTAAACATCTTACCGCTTAAGCCTTGGTGTGATTTCATATTATCACCAACTAAAGCGACAATTGAGTATTCTTTTTCAGGAGTTACCTGCTTGATCTTACCTTTGCTGATTTCAAATTCAAAAGCATCATTGACAAGTGAAGCCGCTAGATCCGCATCTTTTTCATTGACACCGATACATATCGAGTGTTCTGAGGATGCTTGAGTAATTAATACAACAGATATTTGAGCGTTAGAAAGCACTTCGAAGAAACGCTTTGAAATCCCTGGAATACCCACCATTCCAGCACCTTCAAGAGACAACAATGCAATTTGATCGATATGACTAATTCCTTGTACTGATTTGTTTTCAGGTGAATTGTTTTTAGCAATCGTAGTTCCTTTGTCCTCTGGTTTGAAGGTGTTCTTAATAACGATAGGAATCTCTTTATTGAGAACTGGTTGAATCGTAGGAGGGTAGAGTACCTTTGCTCCAAAGTGAGAAAGTTCCATCGCTTCCTCATAGGAGATATTGTCAATAGGCTTGGCTTGCTTGACCATCTTTGGATTAGCGGTAAACATTCCAGAAACATCGGTATAGATATCCAGTTGTTTAGCGTCAATCGCAGCTGCAACAATTGCTGCAGTATAGTCAGATCCACCTCTCCCCAAAGTAGTACTCTCTCCTGATTCCGAAGATGAAATAAATCCACCCATCACAGTGATTTGGTGGGGTGCTTTAGATATATATTCTGCAATGGCTTGATTAGTTACTTCAAAATTAACCTGAGCTTTATTGTAGTTGGAATTGGTTTTGATTACAGTTCTAGAATCTAGGAGCTCGGAATTCAAACCTTCAGCTTTAAAGTAAGAAGCAATGATAAAAGAAGAAAGCAGCTCTCCGTAACTCACAACTTTATCAGAAAGTTTTGGAGTTTGTTCACCTATTAAATAAGAACCCTCTAAGAGTGTTTCTAAGTTGTTTAATTCAGCCTTGATTTTAGATAGTAATTCGCTTTGATATTGAACATTAATCAATGATTTAACAGCATTGAGGTGTCTGTTTTCGATTTCAGATACGATTTCTAAATAGCTTTGATCCTTATTGGCTGCTTTTTCAGAAGCCTGGAGTAGGAGGTCTGTGACACCTCCAAGAGCTGAAACAACTACTACAGAGTGTTTGTTAGATTCTAAACTGACAATTGCTTTTACTTTGGATATGTTTTCGGCATTTGACACTGAAGTGCCTCCGAATTTTAATACTTTCATAAGATGTATAAACTTGATTTATATGGATTTAACACGCATTGAGCTAAGACGGATGATATATATGAAATTACCCCAAAGGGGTTGTAGTCGTAGCTGTAGAAGCAGAACGCTTAAGAAGATTTAAAGTGTATACGTGTTGATTCATAGGAAAATTAACTTTTCACAATCCAAAAATAGTTTATATATATTTAAATAAAAGTAAAAGGAGGTATTTTTAATGAATTCATAAAAAACACCTCCCTTGGTTGAATTAATGTAAATTGGATTTACCTATCGATGTAGTGTCCTTAAATCTCTTCCTTAGTTTTATTAGGTTTAAGTACGGTAAAGCTCAATTTTTCATCATTTGACTTATAGTCTAGTTTGATGGTATCTCCCTCTTCAATTTTTGAATTGACAATTTGCTCAGCAAGTTCATCTTCGATAAATTTTTGAATCGCTCTTTTAAGAGGTCTTGCTCCAAATTGTTTATCAAAGCCTTTCTCAGCAATAAAATCTATGGCTTTCTTGGAGAGTTTTAACTGGTACCCTAAAAGTTCAATTCTCTTGAAGAGATGTTTTAACTCAATTTGAATAATTTTAGCGATATCCTCTTTTTCGAGAGCGTTAAAGATGATTACATCGTCTATTCGGTTAAGGAATTCAGGAGCAAAAGCCTTTTTAAGAGCGTTTTCAATCACTGATCGACTGTGTTTGTCTTCTTGCGATTTCATCGCAGTTGTTCCAAAACCAACTCCTTGACCAAAATCTTTAAGCTGTCTTGAGCCTAAGTTTGAAGTCATGATGATAATGGTGTTTCTAAAGTCAATTTTACGACCTAAACTATCAGTTAAATAGCCATCATCAAGAACCTGAAGTAACATATTGAAAACATCAGGATGTGCCTTTTCTACCTCGTCTAATAAAATGACTGAGTAGGGTTTTCTGCGAACCTTTTCGGTAAGCTGTCCACCTTCTTCATATCCTACATAACCCGGAGGAGAACCAATAAGTCTCGAGATTGCAAATTTCTCCATATACTCACTCATATCGATGCGAATTAAGGCGTCTTCAGAGTCAAATATTTCTTTGGCTAATACCTTGGCTAACTGTGTTTTACCTACCCCTGTTTGACCTAAAAATATAAATGATCCAATGGGTTTGTTTGGGTCCTTTAATCCGGCTCTATTGCGTTGAATTGCCTTGGCAACTTTGGCTACTGCTTCGTCTTGTCCAATCACAGATCCTTTGATAAGCTGTGGAAGTTCTGCGAGTTTAACGCTTTCTTCTTGAGCAATTCTAGTCACGGGAATTCCACTCATCATGGATACTACATCAGCAACATGAGTCTCCGTAACGGTGTCTTTGTGTTTTTTAGCCTCTTCTTCCCAAAGCTCTTGTTCTATTTGAAGTTTTTTCTCAATTTTTTTCTCATCGTCTCTGAGTTTCGCAGCCTCTTCGTATTTCTGTTTGTTAACTACGGCGTTTTTAGCTTCTCTAACTTCCTCGAGTTCTTTTTCTAAGTTTACAATTTCTTGTGGAACATTCATATTGCTAATATGAACTCTAGATCCAGCTTCATCCAAGGCGTCGATAGCCTTATCTGGCAAGAAACGGTCAGACATATAACGCTCTGTAAGGGTAACACAAGCCTTGATGGCTTCATCGGTAAAGATGACATTGTGATGGTCTTCGTACTTCGCTTTGATATTATTGAGAATTTCAATGGTTTCATCTATAGATGTCGGTTCTATCATCACCTTTTGAAATCTTCGTTCTAAGGCTCCATCTTTTTCGATATACTGACGGTATTCATCGATGGTCGTAGCACCAATACATTGAATTTCTCCTCTAGCTAGAGCGGGTTTAAACATATTTGAAGCATCCAAACTACCTGTAGCTCCTCCAGCTCCTACAATAGTGTGAATTTCGTCTATAAAGAGTATGATGTCTTCATTTTTTTCAACTTCATTCATCACGGCTTTCATTCGTTCTTCAAACTGACCTCTGTATTTAGTTCCAGCCACTAATGAAGCGAGATCAAGAGTAACAACGCGTTTGTTGAACAAAACACGTGACACCTTTTTTTGAATGATTCGAAGCGCTAGTCCTTCTGCAATAGCACTTTTACCAACTCCAGGTTCACCAATTAAAAGCGGATTGTTTTTCTTTCTTCTACTGAGAATTTGAGAAACGCGTTCAATTTCTTTTAGCCTACCCACTACGGGATCTAATTTATTTTCCTCGGCCATTAGAGTGAGGTCTCTCCCAAAATTATCCAATACAGGAGTCTTGGATTTTTTAGCAGTTTTGGCTTTGGTAGGATTGCTATAGCGCTCTTCTCCTTGAGGCGTTTCATGTTCATCTGAAAAAGAACTTCTTGGTGTATCTGATATATAGTTGTCTTCGTTTGTAAGCATCGTCTTAAATTGTTCTTTTACCCCTTCGTAATCCACGTTCATCTTATTGAGAATCTTTGTAGTGGGATCATTTTCATTTCTGAGAATACAAAGTAATAAGTGAGCTGTATTAATGGCAGTACTCTGAAAGAGTTTTGCTTCTAAAAAAGTTGTTTTTAAAGCGCGTTCTGCTTGTCGAGTCAAATGCAGATTGTTTTGGTCATTCAGACTAGGTTGATTGACATCAACAGGGTTTAAAGCTTCTATTTTTCTTCTCAAAAGTTCAAAATCGATCGCCAAAGCATCCAAAATATTAATCGCCTTACCGCTTCCATCTCGCAACAATCCTAGCAATAGATGTTCTGTGCCTATGAAATCGTGTCCCAATCTCAAGGCCTCCTCTTTGCTGTAGGCAATTACATCTTTTACTCTAGGTGAAAAATTTTCATCCATAAATTCACTTATTCCTTTAAAATTAATAAATCTCTACTAATTCTCTGGCAAATATCATACCTAATTATAATTGATATCGATTACAATTCACAAAATTAAACACATAAAACAAAGAAATACTAGAATTATTTATCAACTTTTTGGGGGGTGAAAAATGTTGATAAATTGTTTAATAATAGCTATTCGAGCTCCTTTGTTTGCTCGCTAATTTGTTTATCTTGCCTTATTATTATAACACTAACCATATTATTTAATTATCTATGGCAGAAGGAGAAAAGTTAATTCCAATTAATATTGATGATGAAATGAAGTCAGCCTACATAGATTATTCTATGTCGGTCATTGTGTCACGTGCCCTACCGGATGTAAGAGACGGTTTAAAGCCTGTACACAGAAGAGTATTATTTGGAATGCACGAGCTAGGAGTTAGGTCTAATAGTTCTTATAAGAAATCAGCGAGAATTGTTGGTGAAGTACTAGGAAAGTATCACCCACACGGAGATTCTTCTGTATATGACACTATGGTGCGTATGGCGCAAGAGTGGTCGCTGCGTTATATGCTTGTTGACGGTCAAGGAAACTTTGGTTCAGTTGATGGCGACAGCCCTGCTGCAATGCGTTATACGGAAGCACGTATGCGTAAAATTTCAGAGGACATGTTGGCAGATATCGATAAAGATACAGTAGATCACCAACTCAACTTTGACGATTCTTTAAAAGAACCTATAGTTCTTCCTACTAGAATACCAAACTTATTAGTCAATGGGGCTTCTGGTATTGCTGTAGGAATGGCTACCAATATGCCTCCTCACAATTTATCAGAAGTTATCGATGGAACTGTTGCTTATATAGATAATAACGATATTGAAATTGATGAACTCATCAAACATATCAAAGCTCCAGATTTTCCAACAGGAGGTATCATTTACGGATACGATGGAGTAAAAGAAGCCTTCCACACAGGTAGAGGACGTATTGTGATGCGTGGAAAGGCTACGATGGAAGAGGTTCGTGATCGCGAATGTATCGTTGTAACTGAAATTCCTTACCAAGTCAATAAAGCGGATCTTATCAAGAAAACAGCTGATTTAGTCAACGAGAAAAAAATAGAGGGTATTTCGACCATTAGAGATGAGTCTGATAGAAATGGAATGCGTATCGTTTACGTATTAAAACGAGATGCTATTCCAAATATCGTTCTCAATATGCTCTATAAATATACAGCATTACAAACGTCGTTTAGTGTCAATAATATCGCACTAGTTAAAGGACGTCCAGAAATGCTTAATATTAAGGATATGATTCGTCATTTTGTCGATCACCGTCACGAGGTAGTTGTACGAAGAACTCAGTTTGAATTAGACAAGGCAGAAGCTAGAGCACATATTTTAGAAGGTTTAATTATCGCCTCAGACAACATTGACGAAGTAATTCGCCTCATCAGAGCTTCAAAGAGTCCAGACGAAGCAAGAGAAGCCTTGATGAAAGCTTTTGAGCTCACTGAAATTCAAGCAAAAGCTATCGTTGAAATGAGATTGCGTCAGTTGACGGGTCTTGAGCAGGATAAGTTAAGAGCTGAATACGATGAGATCATTAAGTTTATTGCTGATTGTAAAGAAATTCTTTCCAATAAAGATCGTCGTATGCAAATCATCAAAGACGAATTGATCGAAGTAAAAGATAAATACGGAGATGAACGTCGTTCAGAAATCAATTATGCAGGAGGTGACCTCAGTATTGAAGATATGATTCCTGATGAGCAAGTAGTAATCACTATTTCTCATGCGGGTTATATCAAACGTACACCTCTTTCTGAATACAAAACTCAAAATAGAGGAGGAGTTGGTCAAAAAGCTTCTGCCACTAGAAATGAAGATTTCTTAGAGCACCTCTTTGTGGGAACCAATCACCAATACATGCTCTTCTTTACTCAGACAGGGAAGTGTTTCTGGATGCGTGTTTATGAAATTCCAGAAGGAAGTAGAACCTCTAAAGGTAGAGCAATTCAAAACCTTATTAATATAGCACCTGACGACAAGGTTAAAGCCTTCATTTGTACTCAGGATCTCAAAGATGAAGAATATGTAAATTCTCATTATGTGATTATGGCTACTAAAAAGGGAATTGTTAAAAAGACCTCTTTAGAACAGTATTCAAGACCTCGTACAAACGGTATCAACGCAATTACTGTTCGTGATGAAGATGAATTACTGGAAGCAAAATTAACCACAGGTACTTCTCATGTATTCCTTGGATTAAAATCAGGTAAAGCAATTCGATTCGAAGAAAACAAGACTAGACCGATGGGTAGAAATGCTGCTGGTGTTAGAGGAATTACACTTGCAGATGATTCAGATGAGGTAATTGGCATGATTTCTGTTAACAATTTAGAAGATAACATTCTAGTAGTTTCAGAAAAAGGCTACGGAAAACGATCTGACATTGAAGACTACAGAATTACCAATCGCGGTGGAAAAGGTGTTAAAACTATTTCCATTACCGAAAAAACCGGTAAATTAGTGGCTTTAAAAAATGTTACCGATTCTGATGACCTTATGATTATCAATAAATCGGGTATTGCAATTCGTATGGCAGTTGAGGATTTAAGAGTGATGGGTAGAGCGACACAAGGGGTTCGACTCATCAACATCAAAGACAATGACTCCATTGCAGCAGTTGCAAAAGTAATGAAAGAGGAAGATGTAGAAGATGATTTAGAAGTTAACGATATCGAAGTAAACGGAGCATCTCAAGTCAATGACAACGAAACATCTACTCCATCAGAAATGGAATAATTTGATAACTATACTAAATTTAAAAATGAAACAGAAATTATTATTAGTAGTGGCCATTTTCGCATCTGCAATTAGCTTTGCTCAAAAAGATGAATTAAAGGCTGCTAAAAAAGCATTAAAAGCTAATGATGCTCAGGGAGTTTTAGATGCTTTAAAACCAGTAGAGGGAACCATTGACAGTGCTGATGAAAAATCTAAAGTAGCTTATTATGAGTTATTAGGTGATGCTTACACGATCCTAGCAAAAGCTGGAGATGATTCTCAATTTGAAAATGCTATTAATGCATATCAGCAAGTTGAATCTAATGAAGTTGCTGACAAATTGAAAGGTATTTCAAATGATCTTGTAAATTCAGCTGTAGCGGATAACCAAAATTCAAATTTTGTGGATGCTGCAACTAAACTACACATGAGTTATTCAATCAGTCCAAGAGATACGATCTATTTATACTACGCTGCATCAAGTGCCGTTAGTGGAAAAGATTATCCTTTGGCTTTACAGTATTACAACGAATTAAAAGATCTTAACTACGACGGTTCAGAAGTGAAATTCACAGCAGTTGACGTTGCTACAGGTGAACGTGTAGCAATGGATAAAGCACAACGTGATATCATGGTAAAGGCGGGAACACACAAAGATCCTAAAGATGAAAAAACAGAATCTAAACGTTCTGAAATCATCAAAAATATCGCCCTTATTTACACTCAAGAAGGCGATGACGAAAAAGCAATGGAGGCTTATGTGGATGCCAGAAAAGTGAATCCAAATGATGTTTCATTAATTTTAAATCAAGCAAATCTTTATTTTAAACAAGGAGATAAAGACAAATTTAAGAGTTTAATGAATGAAGCAATAGAAGTAGATCCACAGAATCCGGACTTGCACTATAATATAGGTGTCATCAGTATGGAGCAAAACGACTACGAAGCTGCAAGAGCTGCTTATTCAAAATGTATTGAAATTGATCCCTCTTACATCAATGCTCATTTAAATTTATCAACTTCGTATATTAATGAAGGGAACCTGTTAGTAGAGCAAATGAACGCGATTAGAGGAAACTCTGCAAAAGACATTGCTAAATACGATTCTTTAAAAGCTCAAAAAGAGGCGTTGTTTAAAAAAGGTGCTGATGCTCTTGAAGCTGCATACAAAACGAATCCTGAAAACAAAGAACTTTTAGAACAACTAAAGAATATTTACGGTGCTTTAAGTGACTTCGTAAACTACAAAAGAGTTCAAGACTTACTCGATCAATAAAAAGAGTTTGATCACTAAATTAAAGCCTCGTTTTACGGGGCTTTTTTTATAGTATAGATTTTATAACTCGAACTGAGTGAGTGTAGGTGTTGGTGTCTATATTGAAGATGCCGGTATGATCAATTCGATCGATTCTAACACTACCAAAGGCATGAATGATGTAATTGTTTTCCAATAGTATTCCAACGTGATCGATAACACCATCTTTATTGTCAAAAAATACTAGATCACCTGCTTTAGCTTCTTCTATAAAGCTCAATGCTTCACCCTGAGTCGATTGTTCCTGTGGAGTTCTTTTGAGTGCAATACCGTTTAATTTATAGGCCATCTGTGATAATCCACTCGAATCAATTCCAAATGGGGTTTTTCCTCCCACTAGCTCAGTAGCGTTCAAATACATCATCGCTGCTGAAACCACTGAATGTTGATTTGGTATTATTGAAGCTTCACATTGATGATTTAAAAAAGGAGCCATACTCAAGTCAGATCCTATGACAACAGGCAGTAGACTATTGTTTTTATTGTGCACATAGTGTGCTAAGTCGTAATTATATGAAGGCTTTAGCTCTTTTAATTCGTAAAATTGTTCTTGACTGAGTTCCTTAAAGTGTAAATTAGAGATCCAACCTTCGTAATCATCAAACAAACATCTTATTTTGCTGAAGAATTTACGCTGTTCTAGGATCTTGAACAATTCGCCATATAGCAATTGGGATTGCTGAGTAGCCATATTATTGGCCTCAGATCGAAGGGGTATTACACTTAAATTACAAATTCCGTATTTCATTAATCCACTACAAATTTTGGAGGATTAGAGCAGAAGCACCACCACCTCCGTTACAGATAGCAGCAGCGCCGTATTTGGCCTTGTTTTGTTTTAATATATGTAGGAGGCTAACTACAATTCGAGCACCAGAACACCCAAGGGGGTGACCTAGAGCCACAGCACCTCCATTGATATTTAATTTATCACTGTCAATATTTAGGATTTTTTGATTGGCAAGACTCACTACAGAGAAAGCCTCGTTGATTTCAAAATAATCAATATCATCAATCGATAAATCCGCTTTAGCAAGTGCTTTAGGTAGAGCAGTAGCAGGTGCCTCTGTAAACCATTCTGGGTCTAGTGCTGCATCTGCATAAGAACTAATCATTGCTAGTGGTTGCAGTCCTAATTCTTTAGCCTTCTCTTCGCTCATCAAAACAAGAGCAGCAGCACCATCATTAATTGTAGAAGCATTGGCAGCAGTTACAGTCCCATCTTTTGTAAAAGCAGCTCTAAGATCAGGGATCTTTTCAAAACGAACGTTTGTGTATTCCTCGTCTTTGTCTACAACAATAAATCCTTCTTTGCGTTGAGGTACCATAACAGGAACCACTTCCTCATTAAACAATCCCTCGTTCCATGCTTTTTCAGCTCGCTTATAAGAACTAATAGCATAAGCGTCTTGTTCTTCTCTTGATATGCTGTGTTTTGTAGCACATTGATCGGCATAGATTCCCATAGCTTGATGGGTAAAAGCATCTTGCAAACCATCTAGAGTCATCGAATCCTTTAAATTTTGATCGCCAAATTTAATTCCAGATCTCAAATGTGATAAGTGTGGAGCTAAGCTCATATTTTCCATACCACCTGCTACGACAACTTCTGCATCACCCAATGCAATCGATTGGGCTGCTAACATAATGCTTTTCATCCCTGAAGCACATACCTTATTTACGGTAGTGCAAGGGATATTTGACGGTAATCCTGCATTGAGGGCTGCTTGTCTTGCCGGTGCTTGACCACAACCAGCCTGAATTACATGCCCCATAAACACTTCATCTACATCACTAGGATCAATAGAAGTCTTGGCTATGGCTGCATTAATTGCAGTACTCCCTAAATCAGTAGCTTTAACAGAAGAAAGACTTCCCATAAAACTACCTAATGGAGTTCGAACTGCAGATACAATAACAACTTTGTTCATGATGCGATATTTGATACTAAATTAAAAAATTAAGTCGGAAGGCATGGGTTTGAATGATTAAAATAGATAATTCAAGATGAATTTTTCTATTTTTGATGTATAACTCCCATCAATGAAAACGAAACTCGATCTACTATTTAGAAATCAATCGCTGATTTACAAATACATTCTCTATCTATTTGCGATTATTCTTATCGTTTTTTTACTACCTAAGGGAGGAAAGTTTAAGTACGAATTTCAAAAGGGTAAACCCTGGCAATTTGAAACCCTTTATGCTCCATTTGATTTTACAGTTACAAAATCAGTAGAAGAAGTAGAAGCAGAAAAGAAAGCCATTCGATCGGATCAAGTTCCCTATTATCAGTACGAGGAAGACGTAATCCTCAAAGCTATGGATCAAATCAATCTCAAGGTAGATGAATTAGTCCTTCAAAATGAGCAGTTTAAGCTCGATACTCTCTACTTCAAAAAAACTATTTCAAATATTATTGAATCTGTCTATTCAAGAGGAGTAGTTAGAAAGTCTGATCTGATTTATCCTTCGGAGAATATTTATATTGTTAAGAACAACAAATCAGAATTGGTATCTAAGAGTCAAATCTACACACTTCAAAATGTTTTTGAATATATTGATTCGAGATTAACTTCGTTGGGCTTTGAAAATCAATTAGCTGATTTTCAGTCTATTTTTATCGATTTAATCAACCCCAACTTAAGTTTAGACAACAATCTCACCAATAAGGATATAATGGATAAGATCTCCAAAATATCCACAAATAAAGGCTATGTCGATAAGGGAAAATTAATTGTACTTAAAGGAGAAGTAGTAGAGGCTGATAATTACAGCGTTTTGAGTTCTTTGAAATCTGAATTCGAATCAACAATCTGGTCAGATATCAATTATTACTTCATAATCGCCGGCTATACAGTGCTTGTTGCGATGGTGCTAATGATGCTGATGCTGTTTTTATTCAAGTATCGCTTGCCGATATTTAAAGATAACACCAAGGTAACCTTTGTGTATTTTAATATGATCTTAATGGTGTTGATCACATCTTTGATGGTTAAAATTCAAGTTGATTACCTCTACGTAGTGCCACTTTGTGTATTGCCAATTATTTTGAAAACATTTTTTGATCCACGTTTAGGATTGTTTGTCCATGTTCTTACGGTCTTAATTCTAGGTTTTATCGTCCCCAATAGTTTTGAGTTTATCTTCTTACAGATATTGGCTGGTATTGTAACTATATTATCTGTTAGGGAACTTTATAAGCGAACCAATTTATTTATTACAGTAGCTCAAATTACTGGAGTTTATATTTTTGGATATATAGCATTTCATATCATTCATGAAGGAGGAGTCGAATCAATTCAATTTACCACCATTGGTTTCTTTGTGCTCAATGGGATGATCACCTTATTTGTTCAGCCTTTGGTTTACATCTACGAAAAGACCTTTGGATTGGTGTCAGATGTGTCTTTATTAGAACTTTCTGATACCAATTCTCCATTACTTAAGGAGATGTCTAATGTAGCTCCTGGTACGTTTAATCACTCGCTTCAAGTTGCAAATTTGGCTGAAGCTGCAGCCAATGAGATTGGAGCTGATGCGATGCTTGTTAGGGTAGGGGCGCTTTATCACGACATTGGAAAGATGCTCAATCCTATGTATTTTACAGAGAATCAAATCAGTTCAGTGAATCCTCACGATGAACTTTCTCCAGTGGATTCAGCAAAAATCATCATCGACCATGTTATCGATGGTATAGAGATGGCTAAAAAGAACAATTTACCAGATCGATTAATCGATTTCATAAGAACACATCACGGTCAAACTCAGGTCTATTATTTTTACAAGAAAGCACAAGAGCTGGATGAAAATGTCGACATAAAGAATTTTACCTATCCTGGACCACTTCCTTTTTCAAAAGAAACCGCAATATTAATGATGGCTGATTCTGTCGAGGCAGCTTCCAAAAGTTTAAAGAATCCTACATACGAAGAAATTAGTGATTTTGTTGAGCGTATAATTGATATGCAAATGACTGCAAATCAGTTTTCTAATTCGAATATTACCTTTAAAGATATCCTGGATATCAAAAAAACATTAAAGAAGAAATTGACCAATATTTATCATCTTAGAATTGAGTACCCTGAATAGGAGAATTATTCTAAAAAAATATTGTTTAATAGTAGTAAAATATTCTATATTTGCACCCGCGAATCACAAATTCGCAAAGGCCGGTCGCGTAGCTCAGCTGGATAGAGCATCTGCCTTCTAAGCAGACGGTCATAGGTTCGAATCCTATCGCGATCACTGAAAACCTCAACAGAACTGTTGGGGTTTTTTGTTTTAGATCAATTTGTGAGATCCATCACAACCAGGCATTCGTTTCGATCGTCCACATACACAGTCATCCATTCCGTATCCGTTTAATATTCGATCTTCATATTTTTTGATTCTTCTCAATCGTGTTTCAGATTGTTTTGCCTGGCTAAAAAAAAGCAAATATCCTCGTTGTCTACCAGGAGTAAGGGCTTCAAAAGCTGTTTTTAACTCTTTAGAATCACTAAATGTTTGTCTGAGTTCTTCAGGTAGATCAATCGATGTTTTCTTTGGAATGACTTTTAATCCCTTCTTTTCAATTTCAATAGCCTCTTTGATATAGTCTAAAATGATTGATTCTGAAGCTTGTATTTCTTGAATTGAAGTAAACTTAAACATCCTGATGTGACTTGAATGCTCACCTGGAGCATTAAGAAGGTTTAAGGGGTCTTTAAGTAATGCTCCTTTAAAAAAACTAAGAGAGAAATGATTTTTAAAAGCAGCTATGATAAATACATTTTTACCCTTATAGGTATAACAGGGGTTATTCCATTTGTAATCTTCATTTAATTGATCGATTTGAACAATTGATCTCAGATAAGAGAGTTCCTCTTTCCATTTTGTCAATCGATCAAAATAGTCATCTACTTTAGAGTTCATAATGAATAATGCAATTATTTCTAATTAAAGATAAATATAGGAATGATGACAAACAACTTTATAATTTAAATCAAAGATGTGATCAATAAAAAAAGGAGCCTAAAATAGACTCCTTTTTTGTCGGGGTGGCAGGATTCGAACCTGCGACCTCCGCGTCCCAAACGCGGCGCGATAACCGGGCTACGCTACACCCCGTGGTTATCTTATGTTTGCGGAGAGACAGGGACTCGAACCCTGGCGACAGTTTCCCGTCGACAGATTAGCAATCTGCTCCATTACCACTCTGGCACCTCTCCAGTCTCAACGACTAGCGTCTTTCAACGCGGATGCAAATGTACCTTATAGGTTTATTTCTTCCAACTTTTTTTTGGCTTTTTTAAACAATACTTTCTTATTTTTAAGTTATGGATCTCTTTTCAAATAACAATCAAGACTTTAACTCTATTTTACCCTACGATGGTGTAGTAGATTATTACGGAACTATTATGAGTGAATTCGCAGCTGCAAGCTATTATGAGGCCCTGTTAAACGACATTGAATGGAAAGCAGATCAAGCACTTATATTTGGTAAGTTAATCACCACAAAACGAGCTGTAGCCTGGTATGCAGATGAGCCATTTTCATATACCTATTCAAAAATCACCAAAACAGCTCTATTGTGGAATGAAATCTTATTGGAATTAAAACATATCGTTGAATCAAAATGTGGAGAAACATTTAATTCTTGTCTTCTCAATTTGTATCACAATGAATCAGAGGGGATGGCATGGCACACTGATGGTGAAAAAGACTTAAAAAAACACGGCGCAATAGCTTCTCTAAGCTTAGGAGCAGAGCGTAAATTTAGCTTCAAACACAAAAAAGAGGGTACTAAAATTGATATCGTACTACCTCATGGGAGCTTGCTTGTTATGAAAGGAAGCACCCAAGAAAACTGGCTTCATCGTTTACCACCAACGAAAATAAAAAAGGGACCTCGAATTAATTTGACGTTTAGAACAATTGAAAAATAAGTCGTTTACAATTTTTTTATAGTGTTTTTGTTTCAAGGATTCAATTAGAATTTACTAGGATCAACTCGATTCCATTTGACAAGTCAGTTTTTAATTTTTTCTTAACTCCAACATTTTCAATGACCTAGATGCTAATTTAGTTTATTAGATATTTCTTTATTTGAGCTTATTAGGATTTTTAACCCTTTTTGAAATTAAATTTCATAAATGTTAAAAAAAACTTAAAAATGTAACAAATTGATCTATGTCAAGTCTTTTAAGTAAAGCCAACATTCATGAAAACCTTATACCTATATTTGATTTTTTTAATCACTTCTTTTATAGGATTTGCACAACAAACATCCACTATTGATTTTGATGGTGTTGTAAATCCATCTGAGTGGGAAGGAGCTCAAACCTATACCATCAATTATGAATTCGAACCAGGAGACAATATTGCTTCAAAGAATCCCACGGATGTTTATGTGAAGTACGATAAGGATTATATCTTAGTTGGATTTGTTGCATATACAGATATGAGTACGCTTCGATCCTCTTTGAGAAATAGAGATGAAGCATGGATGGATGATACGGTCTATTTCGGTATCGATACCTATGGAGATGGTCGGTTTTTGGTGTTTCTAGGTTCGAATGCCGAAGGAAGTCAGGTCGATATGAAATTGACCAATAATGGGGGTGACGATCCTTCGTATGATGTTAACTTTTATACCAAAGCATCAAAACATGAAAAAGCGTATCACGTGGAAATGATGATTCCCTTTAGCGGGATCCAATTTGATGAGGCTGATGTGATGAATTGGTCGATTACTGTTCATCGTTCTACCTATGTTGATGGAAATCGTTCACAAAATTTAAATTTTCCTTTGGATCGAAACAATTCGTGTTTTATCTGTCAATCTCCAGCAAAATTGGTATTGAAAAATATAAAGGCAAAGAATCGAGTGAACTTACTTCCCAATGTTTTTAGTGGAATATCAGCAGCTCACAATGGAGATCAACTCGCTTATGGAAAGCTTCAACCCAATTTTGGACTCAGTGGTTTAATTGATGTTAACAATAAA
>Ga0233451_10000563_pt1 | contig 37394 bp, 33 predicted proteins | sample 011ome_29_FD_183052 | JGI IMG/M metagenome (GOLD analysis project Ga0233451, IMG submission 183052) | Coastal salt marsh microbial communities from the Groves Creek Marsh, Skidaway Island, Georgia - 011504CT (spades assembly) | ecosystem: Environmental > Aquatic > Marine > Intertidal zone >... | reverse complement strand
CTTTATTTCATACAGAAATCATAGACAAAACAGAATAGTGTATCTACTTGTTTCCAGTAATATTTGAGAACTTTTTATTGTTTTTGTTTAACTTTATTTTTATTAAACAAATACTTCAAGATTATGAAAAAAATAGTTTTTATCGGCGTGCTTTTATTTTCATTAGGAATGTTTGCACAGCAAAGAATCACAGACGTAAAGGTAAACCAAAGTTGGTATACTGTTTATGTCAACGGAGACTATTGTTGTTCTTCAGTAAGTAAAGCGAATAAACTTATTGGTTACGGAAATGACTTTATAGTATTCGAGTATAATCACATATATTTTGTTTACGGAGTTGATTCTAATTGTAATTCGAGTTGTGATAAGGTCATTTCTTCCAAATATGCAAGTAACGTAGAAATTATGGAAGTTAGTGGTAACAGAATTAAAGTAAACGGAGGCTCAAATGGAATTTACTATTATGATAAGTACTGGAAAACTGTTTATTGATTTTTAAAATTATAAATTCTAATAACTATTTGAAAATGAAAAATATTATACTCTTAACGCAATTACTCTTTGCTGCTCAATTATTAACAGCACAAATTGGTGATGTTCGGCAAGACGGCAGAGAGCTGCACATTTACGATGAAGATTTAAAATACACCAAAACCATTAGGATGTGTAAATACTGTGAATTGGTGGGTTTCAATAGTAGATATGTCGTTACATCAGAGCGAAATTTTAAGGCATATATTACAGACCCATTTGGCAAACGCAAAGGCGGGTTTATAGATTTTTGTAGAGGCTGCTATATAAAAAACGTTACGGGGACTTCAATAATTATGTCGGACGGGTACAAAACTTGGGCAAAGAAATTTAGTGATTTTGAAAATGGGTTGTATCAGCAAAGAACATTTGAATAATAGCTACTAAACAGTCAATCAAACAAAATAATTATGAAAAAGCTTCAAGTGCGGGATTTTATATTTGGGATTATACTTGTTATTCTTTTATCGATATTGTTTGGTGGAGGAATCTATAGTATTCATCCAGTTTCAGAAGGCACAGCAGCATACAGGGTGAATAAATTCACAGGTGATGTGAAGTTTTATGCGGGAAATAAGAATTATATAATTGAAAAATTTTAAAACAATGAAAAAACTACTCTACCTCCTTTTAGCAATAACAATTACCTCTTGTGGAGGAGATGATGATGGGAATGTTCCTCTTGATTATTTAGGGACCTATCAAGGTGATGTTGTGATATATCTTGATGGTAATTATCACGGAACTCTTTATAATCACTCTATGACATTTGTATCAATTGGAAATTCAAATGAAGTGTTAATTGAAAACAGTTTAATTACCACATCCACTTGTGATTTTACCCCAACGGGCTTTGTCATTCCCTCTACTCAAGCTGTATCAACTCAAACATTCTATGCCCTTGAATATGGAAGCGGGACATTAAATGGGGATGAATTACAAATTGAATTGTACCAAGACCAATATGACACTGCCACAAACACTGTTTATTTTTCTGGATATTGGACTGGAACACTTACAAAGATTGAATAAAGAGTGTTAAACCATAGGCATATCCTCCTCTTTCAGTTCTGCTACTTCTAAACCTCTTAAGTAAGTTAAACTAACATTTTAACTTGAATGCCCCATAGCCTTTATTTCATACAGAAATCATAGACAAAACAGAATAGTGTATCTACTTGTTTCCAGTAATATTTGAGAACTTTTTATTGTTTTTGTTTAACTTTATTTTTATTAAACAAATACTTCAAGATTATGAGAAAACTACTCTATCTCTTTTTAATATTCACAATCGTTGCCTGTAGTGACGATGATAATGGAGGCTCAAATAGCACTGAATCGTATTTCAGGGTAACTGTAGATGGTCAGACCTATGAAGAGACATCAATAGCTTATGGCAGCGGTTATAATACTGAAGACTGTAATGGGAATCTTGCTTTCGAAGAAATTTTACCAGAAGTGGATACTGCCTCGCATTGGTACTCTGGAGACCTGTCACATTATTATTTGACTTCCGATTTTCAGGGATTATCAACAGGGTCTTATCCAGTAAAAGGAGAATATCTCGACAATGATTGTAATTTCACTTTAGCCTTGCGCGCAGAACCCCTAAATGGCAGCGGTTATGACAATTTTTCAAACGGCACTCACAATATCACAAGAATAAATCAGATTAGTTCAGATAATAATGAAACTCTTTGGGCGGTTGAAGGCAACTTTAGTGGAACATTTGAAGATAGTAATTCTGGAGAAAGTATTAGCCTGACAGGTTCTTACAGAGCGGTATTGGCTACATATCAAGATTAAAAACCAAATAAATGAAAAAACTACTCTACCTCTTTTTAGCAATTACCATTATCTCCTGTGGAGGAGATGATGATGGAAATGACAATAATTATGAAACTTATTTGGAAATTGTTGTTAATGGACAAACATATCGAGAATCAGTCGTAGGTTATGGATATGGGAGCAATTCGCAAGATTGTAATGGCACATCATCATTCATAAAACCGTTTCCAGAGATAAACACTGCGTCACATAGATATTCAGCAGACATTCTACATTTTTATAATACAGTTGATTTTAACGAAACAACAACAGGAAGTTATCCTATAACAGGAAATTTTTTAGACAATGATTGTAATTTAACCCTCTCCCTATTGTATTCAGATACTTCTGGAAACAATTATTTCAACCTTACCAATGGCTCTCATACAATCACAAGAATCAGTCAATTAGATAATGATAATAATGATACCGAATGGGTAATAGAGGGGAATTTTACGGCAAATTTTGAAGATATCAGTAGTGGAGAATCATTAAGTATTACAGGCACTCATAGAGCAATTTTAATAACATATCAAGATTAATCATAATACACTTTAGGAAATGAAAAAACTACTTTACCTTTTTTTAGCAATAACCATTATCTCTTGTGGAGGAGATGATGATGGGGGAGATAACCCATTTGGCTGTAATGGCCCAGAGGGGATTATGGCGGCTTCAACCGCCCGTCAAATCGCAATCAATTTTAGCGGTGAAGACTATGACTATTTAGTTTCACAGCACGGACAGCCTATTGATGAAGGTTATTTCACAGACGGCGTTGAAGATGAGTTAGGGGATGTTTATTGCTATTATGTCTTTTTGTTTGTGAGTTCAGACAATCCTGATGAAAGAATTTGTCATTATGTTGATTATTGTATTACTAGCATAACTACAGAACTCTGTGCAGTCTCTTCCATTGAGGATTGTGATGGCTGTGCGTTTTATGGAGATTATCGATTGGATTGAACTTAACCATAGGCATATCCTCTTCTGTAAGTTCAGCCACTTCTAAACCTCTTAAGTAAGTTAAACTAACATTTTAACTTGAATGCCCCATAGCCTTTATTTCATACAGAAATCATAGACAAAACAGAATAGTGTATCTACTTGTTTCCACTAATTTTTTCTAATTGGCAGAATATTTTTACTAACTTTTATTCAGATTTAATCAAAACCCACACTATAGTAGGTTTAAAAATAATTTAATTATGAAAAAAATAATCTTATTTTTTGTCTTGTTAGTGTCATTTGGCTGTTTTTCCCAAACAAAACTATTTTTGCACCCAAATGCAGATGCTTATGCCGCAAATACCAAAACCATTGCAATTCTGCCGTTGAATGTACAGGTAAAACTGCGACCCAAACAATTAAAAGATTTTACGCAAGAGCAAATTGTTGAGATGCAAAATAATGAGTCTTTGGACATCCAAAAAGGTATGCATTCTTGGTTTTTAACTAGGCAAAAAAGGGGTACATTTAACGGGAAAGTAATTCCTCCAGCTAGAGCAAATGCGATGTTGATAAAAAATGGAATTGATATTCATTCTTTAGACAGCTATTTGCCAAGTGAATTGGGGAAAATATTAGGGGCTGATTGTGTTGTAATGGGGACTTTCGAAACTTCTAAGCCTATGTCCAATGCCGCGAGTATTGCAATGGGAGCGCTTTTTGGTGCTTTTGGCGTAACTCAAACAGCAGTATGTAATATCGATTTCTATAATGTTGCAGACGACGAATTAGTCGTGAATTATCTGAAAAAAGTAAGGGGTTCACTTGGGTCAGATGCTCAGGATATGATTAATATTTTAATGAGAAAGGTGACTCGAAGGATTCCTTACACGAACTAAACCATAGGCATATCCTCTTCTGTAAGTTCAGCCACTTCCAACCCTCTCAAGTAAGTTAAACTAACATTTAAACTTGAGTGTCCCATAGCCTTTTGTAGTTTGATAAGTGAACCAGTTCTGGTGTATATTTCGATTGCAGCTGTATGTCTGAATGAATAAAGAGTAGTACCTTCCTCAACAGGGTTTTTTCGCTTAAATCGCCTCCATACATTTGAGAAGTAACTCTCATTAAATGGATGTTTCTCATTTGTGAAGATGTTTAAATGAAGATCGCCCCCTTTTAATTCTTTACGCACATAGCTCGGCACAGGTACAATACGGTTTCGTTTATTTTTTACCCTTTTTCCTGATAGATAAATAAAACATAAGTCTTCACTAAAATCTCTCCAAGTAAGTAATCGAATCTCACGATGTGGTCTAAGTAAACATCCATAAGCCAATAAACAGCATAGATAGAGATTATAATTGTACCCCTTCAACGCTTCTAAGAGTATATTGATATCAGCTATAGGCTTATGTAAAACCTCAACCTGTTTCCTTGCTTTTAAACAACTTTTCTTTACAGGGAAAGAGTTTTCCTGCAAGAACAATAAAAGCGTATTGAGCTGCCTCCTTTGTGTATTAAAAGAGGTGTTATTTGTATATCGCAAAAGGATATCATCAATTGTTGAACAGCTTATTAACCCATATTTTAAAACATCAGGTCTAATAAGGGTAGAAAGTCGTTTTAGCTCAGTTCTATATTTTTTAGATAATGGCTCAGATAGTTTCTTTGCAATAATTTCATCAAATAACTCGATACTTGATTTCTTTGGCTCGAAAGAATAATCGTTTCGAATGAGATAGTCATAAACATCTTTAGCAAGTTCTTTTGCTTTAGCTTTCCTCAAAGCTTTAGGATAGGAATTAGGGCAAAGAGATGAGCCAATTTTAACTCCGCTAAACAACCTATGCCGCTTATTTTTGAGAGTTAAATCAACATAATATCGACCATCTGCCTTCTAAGCAGACGGTCTTAGGTTCGAATCCTAGCGCGATCACATCTTTATTTAAGAGGGTTACAGACAATTTTTAGTTTGTGACCCTTTTTTTATTCTGCAAGGTTTTTGCAAGGTTTTTTAATAAAATGGAAATATTCCACATTGTTTTTTATTTTAAGGAGTATAATGCACCAATAATTCATGGATTACGAAGAAGCTAGCAACCTATTAATCATGTGTTCATCCTATGATAGATTCGAAACTTTTTTGAAGATTAAGGATCAATTGAATGACAAAGATTATAGGAGGACTTTGGCTGATGCCTACACAGGAAGTGATAACCTTTATGCTCTCAAAGAGGAGGTTAAGGAGGCGTTTCTTGAGGATCGTTCTAATAGAGAATTCTTAATGACAAAAAAGGAATTGAAAATCTATAATTCTTTACCTGAAAACCTAACAATCTACCGGGGCATGACAGTCGAGGAACTTGAAAGTGGTGACTTTAATATATCATGGACATTGTTAAAAGAATGTGCTGAGTTTTTTGCTTACAAGTATGGGAGAAATTTCTCTACTGAAGGTATACCGAAAGTAGTTCATTAACTTGAAGTGATGAAAGTTGAAATACTAGCATATTTTCATGATGGAAATGAACAAGAGGTGATTTATCTTAATTGAAGATTATAGTCATTAAAGGGTGAAATGTATTCCATTCATATTAAGGGTCTCATCACACATGCTCAATAGAGTGCCTCCTGAAGGAATACTTTTAGACTTACATTTTAACTCCCCATTTGAAAACAAATAGGAGGCTGGATGAATTAGTTTCTAATGGTAAAGTTTTTGTGACATCAATTTTTGAATCGATTTAAACCTCAATAAGTCTGTTAATCAGGAGGAAGTAATTTAATGGAGATCTTTTTTAATTTCGATCATAAAGTCTAAATTCACTATCTTGTATGTGTAAACTTTTTCTGAAATCACATGGAAGAATATCAACTAACCGATAACCTAAAAGAAGTGATTAGAATTGCTCAGGCTTTAGCCAAAGAGCATTCACATCCTAAATATTCTGCTGCGCATTTGCTTAAAGCCTTAATGCATAAAAACATAGGGCTGATTAAATTTTTAGAGCAAATTGGACAAGATCCTTATTACATTGAGGAGTGGGCAGAAGTTCGCTTGGAAACTTATCCAAAAACATCACGGCCGTCAGAATCTCCCGCGGCTGATGAGACCATAGAAGCGACCTTGTATGAGGCGGACAAAATAAAGCTCAAACTCGGACTTCAGACTGTTTCAGAACATTGCGCCTTAATCGCTCTTTGTACTCCTGGCGTTGGATTTAACTATGAGCAATTAAAATCATTCTCGGTGAGTCCTAAAGAAATTATTGATGGAATTTCAGCAGGAGGCAACGCCGTCAATAGTTCAGGTCATTCAGCTGAAAACAATGCGACAAGCCCGTCCGCAGGGTTATCCCCACTGATCAATCAATACTGTATTGATAAAGCCAAAGCCGCTGCCAATAACGAATTAGATCAAATTTCTGGCCGAGATGCAGAGATCAAAATGATGATCGAAATATTAGGCAGACGCTCAAAACCAAATGTGCTCATTACAGGAGACCCAGGTGTGGGTAAAACCGCCTTATTTAATGGGTTGGCCTATACTTCTTTGAAAAACCATGTTCCTGAACACTTAAAGCGCGCAAAAATTGTAGAACTCGACGTCATTAGTTTGTTTTCAGGGGCTTCCTATAAAGGAGAGGTCGAGGACCGATTGAAAAAAATAATTGAGGAGATAAAACAATTTCCAAAGTCTATTTTGCTCATCGATGAGTTCAATAATTTGACAGATAAAAATTCTGGAAATCAGGGCTTGGTCAATTTGCTCAAATCTGTTTTAGCCAAGGGTGAGGTGACCATTATTGCTACGGCGACTAACGATGCTTACAGAAAACACATTGAGCCAGAGACCGGATTAGCGCGGCAGTTTGAAGTCTTAAGACTTAACGAGCCTAATGAAGAAGAGGCTTTTAACATGATTAAGGACACTGTTGATGTCTATGTGGACCATCATGAGTTAGCGGTTGAACCAGAAACCATAAAGGAATCTATCAGACTCGCCAAACGCTACAATAAAGAGAGAAGTTTGCCAGATTCTGCTCTTGATTTGATCGACAGAACAATGTCGGCGGCCAAATACATGATTGAAACTTCTTTGATAGAGCTCGATAACTTAAAATCACAGCTCGATGAGATTAAGTCAATGGACGATAATGAATTGCAGCAAAAGGAATATTTATGGTTTTATGCGTCCATGAAAAACAAGCTTAGTTATTTGCTGTTTAACGATGTAGATGAGGACAATCAAATAGATTTCACCTCAGATTCTCAGCAGGTCTTCGAGGCTTTGGATGCTACATTGATTCATTTAAAAGAGGTTGCTTCGCAAGAAAAAAATGAAATTTCTAAAACAGATATAGCCACGACCATTGCCAATAAAACTGGAATTCCAACAGGTAAATTACAATCTAACGAAAAGGAACGATTGTTAAATATGGAAGAGCACTTACAGAAACGGGTTATCGGACAAAACCATGCCGTAAGTGTTATCACCGCTGCTGTTTTGGAGTCAAGATCTGGCTTGAGTAAGCCCGGATTACCTATAGGATCCTTTTTCTTTTCCGGTCCCACAGGAACGGGTAAAACAGAGCTCGCCAAGTCCCTTGCAGAATTTTTATTTCAGGACGAAAACTCCATTTTGAGATTTGACATGTCCGAGTTTAAAGAGGAGCACTCTGCAGCGCTGCTTTACGGGGCACCTCCGGGCTATGTAGGCTACGAAGAAGGCGGTTTGCTGGTTAATAAAATTCGACAAAAACCTTATTCCATCGTTTTGTTCGATGAAATTGAAAAGGCACACCCATCTGTTTTTGATATTTTTTTGCAAATATTGGACGAAGGAAAATTGCATGATCGACTAGGGAAGGAGGGAGACTTTTCCAATGCGGTGATTTTATTCACCTCAAATATTGGAAGCGATCATATTGTTAAATCGTTCAATGAGGGAATCATTCCTAAATCGTCTGATTTATTAGAAATCATGGGGCAATATTTTAGACCAGAATTTTTAGGGCGTCTCACAGAAATCATTCCTTTTTCGCCTATTATGGAGGAAAATATCGCGAAGATTTTAAGAATTCAGTTGAAAAGCCTCTACGACGCTTTGGAAAAACAAGAGATTTCGTTGACAATTTCTGATGCTGCGATAAACTATTTGGCCAAAAAAGGATTTACCCCTAAGTACGGTGCGAGACCTTTGCGTGGGGTGATCAGAAATGACTTAAGATCACCTTTATCTAAGAAAATAATTTCGGGTGTGATCACCAAAGGAGCCAGTGTAAATTTGGATTTAGACAAGGATAATAACTTATTTTGGGAACATTGATAGTCTATCGGGCAAAAAAAATTATATATTTATATTCTAAATTAACAATCAATTAAATTTGAAAATATGGATACTTACGGACTAGGTGGTACAGAAGTTAATTCAGATGCTAATGAGGCCATTCAGGAAATCCCTCAAAACAGAACCTTATTAGTCGAGAAATTGACCCAGGATCAACCGATAAAGCCTGAAGTTGTTATGGGACTCCAAACAATAGAGGAGGTTTTTGATCATTACAAACCTTCTCTTGAGGTGGAGTTTGAGGATTCTGAAGGTGTGTCTAAAAAAGAAAATCTAGACTTTAACAATCTCGGAGACTTCGGTGCTAAAGGAATTACCAAGCAGAGTGGCTTTTTGAGAGACTTAAGCACAGATAAAGACCAATATGTCAAAGTGGTAAAACAACTCAAATCCAATAAAGTTTTGAAGTCAGCATTAGAGAATCCAGAGGCGAAACAAGCACTTTTGGAATCCATTCGTGCATTACTTTCTGAAATTGAAGAAAATAAATAATTATGGCGGCATCTCAACAACAATTTTCCCCGGTTAAAAACCCCGCTCAATACCTGAAAGAAAATAGTGATAAACTTGCCAAATATGGTGGTTTTGACTTGTTAGAAGCGTGTATTGAAGGAGTTCAAAACATGAATCCCGACCGAAAGGCTCGTAAAAACATCTTTCTGACCGAAAATTCAAAGAAAGGCGAGCTTGAGACACTAAAAAAAGTATTAGAGATCTGGTCGAACGTACTCTCAAGCTCAGACAGTATCTCTGACATGGTTGAAGAGTGTGATAAGAAATCTGAGGCTGCGGCCGACTGTTTGAATAAAAACCTTTACAAAGCTCTTGAAGCTTCTAAGGACCTAGAAAGATCCTATCGTTCTATGGCACTGTTCTTTAAAAATACAGAGTCGGACAAACTCAAGAACCTTTCTATTGTCAATGCGGAATTAGATCAACTCAAAGATTTGGACAATACGCGTTTTATCGATGCGATTTCTGAGGAGTTAAAATCTGCCTATGACCGATTAGACCTAAGAGATAATTATGGGCTATTGGTTATCCCAGGCTATTTAGGATCGAATAAGGTGGTTGAGAAGTGGGCTAAAATAGCGCATGAAAACAAAGTGATGTTGGTGACTGATTTCGAACATTTAGATGAGCCGGATGACGTCATGGAAATGTTCGAAGCAGCCAATTTAACTAGTGGCGATAAGTACAAGTCCAATGTAATCATGGGATGTAACTGGCTTGTGGGCCGTGGTAAGGTGGATGAAGTCGGTGAGGATGAAGATCTTTTTGTGCCACCAGCAGGGGCACTAGCCGGTAAAATTTATCAAACCTTGATGTCTCAAGTTACTGCGGGTAAGAAGTTTGGAGGGATTAATGAGATCGATGGCGTACGTTTTGACCTGAAAAAAAGCGAAATTGCTCAGCTCGAAAAAATGGGATTAGTGCCTATGGTAAACGAGTATGGTAAGGTAATGGCGTTTTCTGCCAAGACTCTTTTTAACGGAGACAATTTAGGTCTTCAGACTTATTCGGTTGTTCGTGTGTTTGATTATGTGACAAAAGTATTGATGGATTTCTTAAACCGTCGTGCTTTTGAGAACTTCAACGCCAAAACCAGAAAGGAATTAATGAGTCAAATCGTGAAATTCTTAGACAATATCACTGGTCCAGATAAATTGATTGAAGATTTTTCTATCCGTCGTTTTGAGCAAGACCCAAATCAAAAGGATCGCGTGTTTCTTGACATTCACATGAAGCCGTATTTCCCAGCAAAGAACTTTATGATCAAAATGGATGGTCAAAAAGGTGATGATGGGACCGAGTGGGATGCTGATTACGAACAGCAATAAATCAGATCATAGTATAGAAAAAAAAGAGGGCCGAAAGCCCTCTTTTTGTTTAGATCAAATTATATTTTCCAGTTTTAAAAAAGAAGTATTTTAGGTTTGGTAACAGTTTCCGGACAAGCTTGGTCCGTGAAACAGACTAAAACAACAAAGCCTTAACAAAAGCGTGGCTTTGTTTATTCTTGTTCATCAATAATATTCACTTCTAATTTATCTTTGACTAAATTAATCAAGTCCATCTCAGATAATTCAAACTCAGGTCCAGCATCAATAATCATAATATCTTCAACTAACTCATATAATTTAATATCAGATATTTTGTGATTCAAATAAAAATCAAAGGCATATTTTGAAACGATTTTAGGACTATAACCGCCTTTAATTATTAACCGAAGTCCTTTCACAAATTTTGCTCTATTTTCCTTCTCTACCTGCATCCTTTTATTGCTTTGCCCGAAGGTGTTGCTATTCCTGAATCTATATCTGCTTTTGTCGGAGGATAGTGCGGGAGGTTTATTTGAACTCCGTTTTTCATTTTAGGGTGAACTCTGTTGACTTTTCCCGAGTGATCATAGCTTTCCATCCAAGAGCGAACATTTCCAGTTTTTGGATCATATTCAGTAACATAAGAAGCCCCTCGAGTGGGACCAGAAGTTCTCGAAGATTTTTCAGCTCCATAGTATCGCTTTCTTCCATCTGGTAAGGTTTGTGTATTGGCTGCATTATTTGATGCGTTTTCCAATGCACTCAACTTACTTTTGAGATTTTGTGAATCGACGTCGTTGTTAAAATATATGTCCGATACCCATTGGGGGGTACTTGTGCCACTCAATCCAAAGACATCTATCCAACTGTTCAAGTCGCCGACATAGGCATATAAGTTCGGGTTATTGCCCGCAATCCCAATCGGATCCTGACTTATATAAGCTCCTGTATCAGGCGAGTAATACCTAAAACGATTGTATGCGAGCTCGGTTTCGTGGTCATAATATTGCCCTTGATAGAGGAATGGTATAAAACCACTATCGCCCTTACGCGCCTTACCGTAAATATCAAGCTCTCGCTCCCATACTTTTTCGCCATCAGAATTATAAGCCTCCACAGGGGTCCCAAGGTAGTCTGTGATGATGCTGTAGGTACCGTCCTTGGTAATTTTAGCACTTGGTATAAATGTGCCCTCATCAAATACCCAAGTAATTAGGTTCTCAGTGTTTTCAGGTTTTTCTGGGGCGAGCACCCCTGAATCATCTACGACCCACTTTGGCCGCTCAGACAGCGGATAACTAAATTCATGCAAAAGAACGTTTCCGTCGTATATGTAGCGCTGTATGATGTCGTCGGCTTCGTTTATTTTGGCCGTGCGCCTACCAAGGGCATCGTACTGAAATTCAATTTTTTTGTTGTTGGGTTTTTTGACGCTTTTTAGCATTCCATTGCCAAACCAGGCGTATTCCCAGTTGCCTTTGGGCGTGGTTTTTAAGATCAAGTTGCCTTCGCCGTCGTACTTATACGTGTCTTTGCCCGATTTTAATAGTTGTCCGCCGCTTCCGTATTGTCGATCATTTTTTTCTTTGGTTTTATAGAGATTACCGACTTCATCGGGAAGTTTGTAATCAAACTGCTTGTCTTCGTACTGAGCAGAGGCAAGTGAACCAAAGTCGTCAAAGCGATAATTAACCACTCCAGAAGTCAGGAGATTGACCATTTTTTGAAGTTGATCATTGGCGTCCCAGGTGTAGCTGCGATGCCTTATTTCTTTATTGGCTTGTAAGACTTTATGTGACACCGGCCTTCCTGCAAAATCATATTCCATGGTGTTGGTGACACCGCCAGGCAATATCCGTTCAATTTCTTGTCCTAAACTGTTATAACCTAATTTAGCTTCCCAATTCGTGAGGGTTTGTTGTCCATGATCTACCGCAGCTTTTACGTGGTTTAATTGGCCTAGGCTGTTATAACTCAATTCAATATCTGCGCCCAGACTACTGGAGAGTTTTGCTCTTAAACTCGAATTGTTATAAACACTAGCGACTTCATGCCCGTCTTGAATCTCTTTGATAACGCGGCCCGCAGCATCTCTTATGAGTTTTACATGGGTTTGTTGATTGGCACATTCGACTAAATTGCCATTTCTGTCATAGTTATAGGTTTCCCATGAACCGTCATGATATTCCGACCGAGTTAAATTTCCATTGACGTCGTACTCATACTCGGTAAATCTGTCGTCGGGACGAGTTGTTTTGATGATTTTACCGACACGGTCCCTTTTATAATCTTTTCTCAGGCCATCAAATCCCGTTTCATTGATAATGTCACCGTTGGCATTTCTTCCAAAACGATAGAATTCATTGTGCTCATTCGTAATGGCTAAAAGCTGTTCCTCGGTATTGTATCTAAAATGGACTTTACGACCATTTTCTTCGCGCATTTTAAGATTTCCCAGTGGGGTGTAGTCGAAATTAATTTTTCGATTCTGTGCGTCCAATGACTCAATTACCTCATCATAGGCATTATAACGAAGTTTAATAGTGTTTTTATCCGCTAATTGGACTTTTTCTACACGATCTAAGGCGTCATAAAAATAATGTTGTCTTTGCTGTTCTGAATTAGTCGTTCTGATGCAACGTCCCCATTCATCATAGTCCCAAATCGTCTCAGAATTATCTGACGAGGTCATTTTATGAAGGTTGTGATCCTCATCGTAAACTATTGCTGTATCATGCCCTAAATCATTGGCTATTGAGGCAATTAACCCAAAACTGTTATAGGTGAATGAAGTGACGGCGCCACCAGCATCGATAACGGCATCGAGTTGATCATTTTTATAGACTCTAGTTACCGCATCTCCCTCAGGATTCTTACTCAAAATCAATCGATCTTGCTCATCGTAAACCTTGGTGATTACACTGCCGTCCTTATTGTGAATTTTGGTCAGGTTGCCTCTTTGGTCATAACTATACCCGACGATATTCCCCTCTTCATCGATATCTCTGTAGGGTTCCATAAACTCGGTATATTCATGAAAAATACTATCGCCCAGAGGGTTTTTGACTTGAGTACATAAATTATCCGAATTGAAATAATAAATGGTCTCCTCCCCGAGGGAATTGGTGACAATATTGTGGTTATCGCCGAACTGTATATGTCCTGATAAAATATCCCCATCTCCCCAGGTTTTGATACATTTAGCGCCTGTTTGTTTGTCGTCATATTCCCAATAAAAAGACTGACCATTTCTATCGGTCTTTTTGACCATTAAATGATTTTCATAAATCATTTGAGTCGATTGACCGAGCGCATCAGTTATGGCCATTAGGTCGCCTTGCTTATTGTACTGGTAAGTTGCAAGAGTTCTCTGCTGTTCTCTGTGTTTGGCGCTAATTTTGATAACTCTGCCAGAATTATCCAAGTCCAAATCAATGACTCGTCCCACAGAATCAATGATTTGATTCAATCGATTGGAGGGATCATAATTAAAACTTATGGCAGCGTGTTTATTGCCTAAATTAAAAGGTTTGTAAAGATTATCGGAGACCTTTTTAAAGGTGTAAGTTAACTCAGATGAATGGTCTAAAACAGTGTAGGTGTTTTTGTCAACAAACGAAAGCGTTAATTTTTCTTGACGATTATAGAATTGTTCCCCCTCGTTGACCAGCCATGGAAAAAGCGTAGCCCTGCCATCGGGAAGGATCATCACTACAACATCATCTTGTGTTTCAACATGAATAGAGAGATCATAATTATTATGGACGCCATAGCCCAGTAATCCTTCATAGGCAGAGTCGGAGTACCAGCTTCTTTTCCAAGTTATGGGGATGAGCCCTGGAAGGGTAAAATCCTCTCCTTCATATATCATGCGCCCCGTGATCAAATCGACTGGTTCAAAACCCATTTTACACAATTTGTTGCTCAGGCCTTGTGTGCATTCGAATTTTTTGAGCACTTTGTGGTTAAGGGCTTTCAAAGCTTTATCCGTCACTTTAGAGGCTCCTTTCTTTAAGGCGCCCATACCGTAAGACATCACCAGTCCCATAAACATGGCCATTAAGTCAGGCGCGTAGGGGCCTCCCACAATAACCGGTTGTCCTCCGGGGATGGATATGGTGTTTGAAGTGGGTAGATATAGGCTGGGGATGGGTTTCATTTTTTTTCCGGGCGTCAAAGACAAAGGGACCCCGACGTCACTACAGGTCATGAGCATGTATCCGGCCGGAGATAAAAACGAACCTTCTGCTTTAACTCTGATACTCCCGAAGAAATTCACCGCATCATGACCAATCATTGGCGCCAACAGAAAGGGGCCACCCATTGGAATATGAGCCATGGTACCAATGATACCCGCACTTTCGCTATTTCCACGAGGTACTTTATTGATAAAGACGCTTGCCCCTATAAAGGGAATATAATCGGTAGGGTCCATAATCATTCCAATAAAAGGATGGGGGATTGGTGTGGGAATTCCCGGAGGAATGACAATAATATGGATATCAATGCCAATAATCGGAGTAAAATGTTTGTTAGCTAGCAACATAATTACATCCAATTAAAAAGTGAAAGGCGCTTCTTTTCCAGAGTTTTGCGCTGTTCTTTAATGCTTCTTCTCCAATGTTCCCCCTCTATAGAAATCATGAAACGATCAACCTCTTCGCATTGTTCAAGTTGTCTATTGTCATATAAAACTTTGTAATAATCATCTGCGATAAACCCTATGGTCGTTAATTTTAACGTCTCTTTATCGTGTTTTTTGGCCTCTGTAAAGGCCATAGTGACAATGGTCTTGAACCTTTCTGAATCTCTTTTTTTAATCGCATTGCCGGCCATCCACCAGGCTGTTATCGCTTGTTGCGGGAGTGCTATTTCTAAGTAACCCTCGGCTTGCTTACAAAATAGATCGCAGGCCAAGTCATATTTTTTTTGAAATTGATTTGAACTTGCTTGATATCCGTAGTGCTGGATTACTAGGTTTTGACAGGTCTCATCTCCAGCCGCTAAACCTTTTTTAGCTAGGGACAATCCCCGAGCCAATAATTCGTCAACTTTTTCGAATGCCTTAAAACTAAATAACATTGAAGCAAAGACTAGATGTGCCGTGGACAACATGTTTTTTAAACCAGTTTTTTGTGCCACTTCAATACCGCGTTGTCCCCATTTTTGGACTTCAGTCAGGTTTTTGTTTTGAGTCGCTTTGGACATGTTTAATATGCACTGTCTGAATTGAAACTCGGGATCGTTTGGGTTTCCTGTTGCGGCTAATTTCTGCATCGCCCCTTCTACGTCTAGAGGGATGGACAATGACTTCGAAATAGAAGAGTTTTGCTTTAATAACTTATCAAAATGGCGATCTTGAACATGATCAAAAACCATAATTCGGCAGAGCTTTTCTAGTTTTTGATTTAAGATTTGTTGAAGCCACTGTGCATATTCCTTTATATCCTCAATGGTGTAGGGCAGAAAGGCAATGGTGAATGGAGTCTTCTCTGGCAGTTGATTTTTAAACGATGAAATCATCTCGATCAAAAGATGATCTTTATTTATTTCTTCAGAAGAATTTTGTGTCTTAAATGATTCTGATTCCCAACTAAAATTAGGGTTGTTTTTTTTGTAGTCGTCAATGATGTTCTGATCCTCCTGGAACATTTTGAGCCATTGCTCGATGATGGCTTGACTAAAACTTTGGACATCTTTAAAAGGGGTGAGAAACACAAGAAGGATATCAGGTATTTTCCCGTGTTCGCTGGATTCAAGCTTTAAAAACCCTTCAAATAATTTAGCTTGCTCTGGTTTGATGAGCCATCGTACCAGCTGTATGTTTTCTGAAAGATCTATTTCATCAATCCATTTAGATTGAATTTGAGAAATTAAAAGCGCAATAGGATTGTGCTCGTTGCTCATTAGTTAAGGTTTACCATTCCGCCCTTAACATTTGTGATGGCTTTACCATCAATATCAACAGTGGCTCCTTCTAATTTTAATCCGGCATCTCCTTTAACACCAACAATTGGAGCAGTAATTTCAATTTTAACACCGTCATTAATCTGTGTATTGCGCCCGGATGACACGTTTAATTTTGAGCTCGTTGTTATTGTAGTATTGTTGTCGACATTGACAGTAAAATTTTGACCAGTACTCAATGTTGTATTTTTGCCAGAGGTGGCATTAATGTCTTCTCCTGCAGTTAAAATTATAGATTTGGTTGCTTGAATGTTAATATTCCCAGATCCATCTAATACAATAGAGCTTCCAGATTTGTCCTGAATGGTAATGCTTCCGTCTTGATCATTTATTTTAAAAATTCCTCCATTTCTACTTTGAATCATTTTTATGTGATTACTAGAGTTATAACTGGCAGAAGGCGGTTTTGAATCAGAATTATAAACACTACCCACCACGAATGGGCACTCTGCATTCCCTCCTTCAAAATCGACTAATACTTCATCGTCTACTTCGGGGATAAAATAAAACCCTTGACCTTGAGAGGCGCTTACCGATAAATTCCTGATCCAAGGGGTAGATAAGCCATTTTTGTATTGCCATCGCATCTGAACCTTTACACGCCCTAATCCTTGTGGATCGTGATTATCAATCACTTTGGCGGTTTGAAGTTGTGCTACAGGAAAACTGTTAATATTTGTGTTAGGGTATATGTTAATGTCATTTGAGACTCCTTCAAAATTATTTTCGTATCGATCCCCATTGTTGGAGTAGGAATGAGTGACTTTGATGACTCTATAAGACTTGCCATTAATGACCACAACTGAAGCTAGGGCAACTCCAGGATTATCACAGATACCAGAAACTTTATATTGTTGCAGTTGAAGGGCAGATTGTTGGTTTTTTACACCTTCATCTAATCTGTTTTTGGCATTATCATCATCAGGAAGATTGGCCCATACTTTAGTTGAGTTGGTATATAAATCTTTCGAACTTTTATTGAGTATCCCTAAATTCCCTTGTTGAGGCCCATCAGATGATGTCGTTAATTTTTCATGAACATTATTGGTCAGGTAATCATTGGCAAAATATTCAAAACTCTGTGCGATGGGGGATAAGGCAATGTTCAAGTCTTGTAAATCTCGACCTAATTTTAGGTCGATTTCATTTGTTTTGTCGCCTAAACCAAAAACAAGTTTTTCGCCATCATAATACATCCATTCTCCATATCTGGCCGCCAATCGTCGCGCAAATTGAAAAGCGCTTTCATTATACTGAACAGTGTAAACAAGGGGGGATTTTTGTTTTGAATTTTTTGTGTTCAGCGTTAGTTTAGAGGAATCATAATCTTTAAAGCATTGTTTGATAATATCCACAAAACTCATATCGGAAAATGATGAGTAGTTTGGACCATCATCTGCAATTATAGTTGGACTCTTGGCATCAATGACAACAAAATCTCCCTCACCAACGTAAAGTCCCTCTCTAAACTTAAGTCCTGTAATTACCCCCTTAAATTTTAAAGTCCCATAATAATCAACTGAGGTAAATGACTTAGTCTCTAGGGTAATTACAGAGCCTATTAAATCTTCAATTTCATTGCCATTTTTTTCGGCAAATGATTGAATGACATCTTTGAGACATTTAATTGTTAATACGTGATGATCACCAAGAACCTGTTCAAGACTACAGCTGTTATAGAAAGGCAATTTATGCCCATTAATACTTATATATGTAGATGATAGTATTGCGATGGCTCATGTTTTTAGATTACTAAAATGACTAGTGCACGTCCACTGTATTTATTTTCCACTTAAATCATGTCAAAACGATTTAATCCTAGCGAGTACTGCGGGATTTTTATAAATGCCGTCGTACTGCGGGATTTTTATAAATGCCGTCCTCAAAAATGATTTCTTCCACGACCAATTTAAGACTCGTTACCATTGCATTTGAATCAATTGAGTTGAATCGTTCACTATAGCTCATTAGAGTGGCTTGCTTAAATTCTAGCGTTCGGGATCCGGCCATGGCATCTCGTTTAAAAAAAACTATTTTTCCATCTTTTTTATCAACTAAATCCAGACTCCATTTAAAAAAACCTCCACTTGAAGTTGACTCTACATCAATGTCTATTGTGGACATTTGCGGCGCTCCAGAAATCATAAGACTTCTGGGGTCATAGTTGGAGCTCACTCCAAAGGATATAGATAATAAATTATATTCCTTATCGTCGATATTTAATTTGGCTAAGAATGACATAATGTAAGTGGTAAAATTTTGCCCTTACAGGATAAATTTTTCAATTAATGGCGAGCATCAAATTACAAGGCCCATTCATTCTCGTGCTCTCCATTACCGATACCGATGGTTCTGGCTGAAATAACGATTGATTCGGTCATAGGGTTTTTTCCAGTTGAGTCAAAATTCTCTAAATAACTCACTACGTAACCTTCTTTAAAATTCAGTTCTTTAGCCTTAGAATCAGTATCTCTTTTAAGGAATTGTATCGAGCCATCTTTACGCTCAAAATTATTAAACATCCAGTCTGACAAAGTAGTGTCGGCAGTAGACTCTAAAGTGATTTTAATTTTACCACCTCTTGTTACTGAAGATGGTCTTCCTGTTTCATCAGTTTCTTGGTATAAATCATATTGACAATTTAATACATTGTATTCTTTACCTGCGACAAGAAATTTAGCTTTGAATGACATAATATAAATTGAATTTAATTGGTTAATATCTCTTAAAATAAACTTAAAATAAATTAATATGCAATTTTTTGAGCATCAATTTTTTAGACCCTTTGGCAAACGATAATGTCGTTTTCTTTGATATTGTTTTGGGCTACAGTTTTAGAAAAGTCCAAATGTTTTGAAATACCCAGCCAATTTGGTTTGAAGAAAAAATTCCAGGAGTAGGCTTCTTGAGAGTTTGCATTTAAAAATGTAATGGGACTTTGAGGATGGCGCTCATTGTAATCGTTGATGAAAAAATAGAAAAGTTTTCCAAATTCCATATTCATGGGTGCTTTTACTCTAAAATTGGTAACTTCATGATCATCAATGTTCTTTTGAAATTCAAAACTGATGACCTCGGGATTTGTGAGTTCATGGCTCAGAGGGTCCTTAATTTTACTGTTTATTGGGTATTTCCATTTTTTAAAATAGGCCACAGGTATGCTGTAGGCTAAAACGGCTAATTGTTTAATCAATTGCGGAATAAGATAAAATAAACCAGCGCCGAGAAATACATAGCTAAGTGAGGGTCTGAAATTACTCACGACATTGACAAAGGCAGTAAAACCAATCAGTAAAATCACCAGTGAAAACAGGAATTCGGTGAAAAAATTTGAGTTCTCAAATAAAAAATATTTGTACATCACATACAGGTGAAACAGACCGAGTATAAGCATGATTAACTGAATACCTATAAAACTACTTAGCGGAGTATCATTGAGCACGACTGGTGCACTCAGCAACCCGGTCAAAGCAAAAGTTAACAAAGTGAATAATGCGTAAAGCAAGAATTTCTTTTTGTCCTTATTGATCAGTTTTCTCAGCTTTTTTACCACACCAAATATTAATGCGCTAATGATAAAAAATAAGATGCTTACGTTAATTGTGGATAGACTCATTTTTTAAAATTTAAATTTGTGTTGTTATGCCAACAATGGGTTGATGAGTTGGACTTAGGGTCAATAGGTTTTTTTGTTTGACTTTGAATTGAGTCTTAATCTCGTATTCAACAGGAAAAAAATAGTTGTAAAAGACATTTACTACCTTTAACAAGCGATCATCTTTGAGGTCATGATCAAGAGATGCATAATCCTCCACAGAAATTTCAACCTCAAGTGTTGGGAATAGCGTTGATTCATATTCACTTTCTAATGTGAAGTCTTTTCCCAGATACTGACCTTGAGAGGATTGATCCTTTTTTTTGGGTTTCGAATGTTTAATTACTCGAATAGAAACTTCTTTTTCAATTAATTTTCCCAAACAAATACGAGCCAAATCAATATCACCAACAATTTTTGCACTATGTGGTAAAAATTTGAATAATTTATGCAAAAACTCACTCGGTATATTCTCGTCAATTTTCCAGAAATCCTTGAAAAAATCATCTTTAAGCGCTAAGACATTTTGTGTTAACACTTGTTCATTTTTCTCAATGTTCAGTTGTTGATGGAAAAATTCGTTTTCAAAAGGAGAGAAAAAATGACGCGCGTCTTTTTCCTCTTCTTTGAATGTTTTTCTCATTTCAGAGAAGGAAGATTTCGAGTTCTTTTTCTCAACCTTGTGAAATAATCCTTCAGGCAATTGATCATACAATCCATTGCGAGATAAATAAATCGGTAAGGTGTCATCGACAATCGGACCAAAATCGAGAATGTCTCTCCTGAATGACCGTTTAAATGTACTTTGATATTTGACAATTATATCTTCCTGATCCAATGAAGTGTTTGCTAGAATTTCGGACACAATAACTTCGGCATTGATATCTGCATGAAATGATTTCAATTCGTCAAGAATGTCCTCTAATTCTTCAGCCTTCATGATTTTGTCCTCGATTAGTTGCGTATCCTTCTTCCAGCGGCGTAAAAACGCTTTTTCCAGTAAGGGTGATCTAAATTACTAATTTTTACGCCACGAGCACCAGTATCTTTTTTGTGCGACGTCGCGTGAACAAATCGTCCGTTTTTTAAATAAATACCGACATGACTAATGTTATTAGTTTTGTCATTAACCCCTGTAAAGAAGATCAAGTCACCCTCATGTAGGTATTCTTTTCCTTGAAATTTATCGGTCAATTTAGAATCGTATTGTTTTTGTGCTGTTCTTTCGATATACAAATCATAGACGGTAGTGTATAACCTTTGCGTAAAGGAAGAGCAATCTATTCCCTCTGATGTTTCTCCACCCAACAAGTAAGGCGTATCAAACCATTCTTCTATAAAATCATATAGCGCAAGATTGGTTATTTCGTGAGATGAAACACCGAGCAATTGAGCGTATTTACTGACCAAATCTGAGTTTAACGGAGAGGCAATAGAGTTTTCCTCAAAATTAGACTCATTTTTAGCGTTTTTCTTGGACAGTCTTTTTTGTAAGTGTTTTAATTCCTTTTCTCTTTTCTCTTTTTCCTTCTTTGTCTTGGCCAAAATTTTCTCAATTTCTTTTTTCTTTTTCTTCTCTTCTTTTTTTAATTCTTTGGCGATTTTTTTTCGACGCTTCTTTTCTGCTGAGGTTAAGCTTAGTTTTACGTTATCTAAATGCACGTCACCCGATTCAAAGACCTCGATGAGAACAAATTCTGTTTTGTATCCATTTTTACCAACAGAAACCACGTATTCTGCAGAGGGTAGGTCAATTTCCATTGAAAACTTCCCTTCATCGTCAGTGATTTCTGAAATGGTGGTTCCTTCAACAGTCACAATTGCCCCTGATAAGTTCTTTGAAGTTTCATCCTCGGACACAACACCGCTGATTATTTTTTGCGAGAAACAATCAATCGATATTAGCAAAAACAAGAAAAGTGCAATACTCTTATTCATGGAATGTCAAATAAATAGGTTGATTCATTGTTGATGTAGCTAATTCAGAGGTCAAAGTAAGAATTTTATTGGTGGTAATAAATTTTTATTTAAAAATTTGTAGAGAATCCTAACCCCTTAAAAACCTTGTTTTTTTAGGCAGATTTAATTAAATATTCTATATTCAATAATTAAAAAATGACGCGATATGGAGAAGTATTATTACGAGCTCCCACTAAAACCTTTAAACTTTTTTGAAAATAATCGTCGGAACTACTGTGGTTTAAAGGAGTCCATTGCTCATTTTATTCACCTGATCAATACGACTCATTTTGGGGAATGTAGATTTGATCCATCTTTCGGTTGTGCGATTTGGGATGTGGACTTTGATAACTTGAAAAGTACAAATAGTTTAAAGAGTCAAATCGTTAAATCTCTTAATGATTCTATCAGCCATCATGAAACAAGATTAGAAAACATCAATGTTGGGGTAAGCATAAAACAAGAAGAAACTGATGGTGATCTTCAAACAAATCGTATCAAAAAACGAGTTGACATATCGGTTAAAGCAATAGTTAAGAAAACGAACGAACCATTTACTTACGTGGAATATTTTTATATTGGTCCATTGTCGTATTGAAGGAATAAATGAAAGCAAAGCCATACGAGTCAGTAAAAAATAGAATGTTAAAAACAGCCGCCAAAATCTGGGGGGTTTCGGCTAATGAAATTGAAACTTCCTTTGATCCTGTGGTTAGTTTATTAATTTCTGCGTGTGCTTCAGAAATATCAAAAGTTCAAAGTAGGTTAAACGAATCGGAGAATAAAGTCACTGAGAAGTTAATTGAGTTGATGACTCCTGAAACCACTTATGACTCGAAACCGGCTCATGCCGTGATGTATGTCAATCCCCAAGACACGCATGTGAATTTGAACGCTGATTCCTTATTCTATTACAAAAGAAAAGAAGCCAACAAGAATACGCTCAGTATTCAAAATATATTTTTTTCACCAGTTCAAGACTTTAAACTTATTCGTGCAGAGTTGAAACATTTCATCTGTAGCAATTTTTATAAAACATTCGATCAGAGCGACGTCTTGGCGCAGAAGAGCATCAAAATCAATGGAGCCGATTTGTCGCATTCTACAATTTATCTGGGTATTGAATCTGATCTAAATTCATTAGATTTTACAGACGTTTCCTTTTATTTTTCTTGTGAAGATCTAGAACAAAGTGATTTATTTTATCACTATTTAAAATACTCAAAGTGGTTTATTGATAGTAGAGAAATTGAGACTACTCCAGGGTTTTATAATAGTGATGAATCGCTAAAAAATGATATCATTTCGATTTTTGATCACTCTTCAGATAAATCGAACTACATCAGCAAGCAGACCTTAAATTACTATCAAAAGTTTTTTGTAACCATTAAAACCAAGACTGATTTTGATAATTCCAATCAGGGTGATGAAGTTCAAGAATTGTTGAGCGCGATTAATCTTAAAGTTGATAAAGGAGTTAGGTGGATCAAAATCGTTTTTCCCGAGGAAATAAGTAGTAAAACGCTGCAATCAATATCAATTTCATTAAATGCTACACCTGTATTAAATAAAGAATTGAAAAGCTTCTCCTATCAAATGAGGGGCGTAATCAACATTATTCCTGTGAAAAGTGACGGTTATTTTTTTGACATCAAGTCCATAAGTAACACCAATGGAAAGACCTATCAACTTAAAAACAAAAATGTAAATGACGGCACAAAAGGGACATATTCTGTCCGAGATAAAAGTGTCGGGAAACTCGATTATAGAAGTGCCAAAGAATATTTGATTCATCTGATGGAGCTTTTGAAGGATGAAAGTGCGTCTTTTTCATTTATGAATCATGATTTTCTTCATGCCAATTTAAATAGCTTAAATCAGCAAATTTCACTTATTGAAGACAAGCTTTCTAATAGCGAGACTGATTTTTCTGACACCAAGTACATTTTTATAGAACCTTTTGAAATCAAAGAGGTTTTGCTCATTGAGTATTGGTCTACAAATGGAGAGGACGCCAATGGAATCAAACCAGGCAGTATTTTAGAGGTATACAAAGCACTTGGTGTGAAGCAACAAGGAAATTACCTTATTACTTCAAGCTTTGAAGGGAAAAGTAGTCTATCGCTCGAGGAAAGATTAAATGCGTATAGGAGTTCGTTATTGTCTCGGGATAGAATCGTAACCACCAAAGACATCGAGGCACTTTGTTTTGAACTTTACAATGATAAAATTACAAATGTGGCCGTTAAAAGAACCTATCAAACTAATGTTGAATTAAACAAAGGACTAACGCCTTGTATTCGCATTCAACTTACGGCCAATAAATCGAAAATGATTAGCGCCACAGAATGGGAATTACTGAATACACATTTACAATTAAATTTGAAAAACAGATCAATGAATGTTTTTCCTTATTTCGTTGACATAGTTTAATCAAATAATGGTCCATAAAATCTCAAAGAAAGTATGATGAACAAAAAACAAGACATTCAACATCTGGATCGGTCCTTAATATTTTTATTTGTGGCTACCTTTTTAGTTTTTGGATTTGTTTTATTGATGAAATTTATAAGCCATTCACCATGTAGTGAAGTAGTCTTTGACATAAAAGCCCAAAGATTTATTGTGGGTGAATTGGTCCAATTTGAAGACAAAACTAAATCCGCAGAAAATTGGCTATGGGATTTTGGAGACCAAGCCGCGGCCTCCTCTAAAGAAGCACTGCATATTTATCAAAATCCAGGGGAATATACCATTAAACTCATTGTGAATGATTATTGCGAGTCCTCGAAAAGCATTGTCATTGAAGAGAAGTCTGCAATAATTGATTCTACTAAATTTCCCGTGTTTGAATTACCAGCAAAAATTCGCATGGGACGCACTTTATATGTTGAAGACCAGACTAAAGATGCGTCATCTTGGGAATGGAGATTTGGTGAAACAGCAAGCGCCAATGCGAGCACCAAAAAGGCTCAATATAATTTTACATCTCCAGGGTTAAAAACGGTTTCATTAATTGTAAATGGAGATCTAAATTATATCACAAAAAAAAGGATTGAAGTACTGCCTGAAGTCAAAAACAATGCTTCAGCTTTGGATTTAGATAAAGATCAAAATGCTCGGAAAAAGTCCCCGAAAACCGTTCCATTTATTAACGAAATAGAGTTTGCCAATAAACTTCTTTTAGTGTCTCAAGGCCGGATGAGTCCAAAACAATTTTCAGATTATTTATGTGGAGATTTGAATAAACAAGTGATTGCCAACGAAAAAAACACTACATTTTTGCTTTTTTGCGAAAAAATATTCGACAAGAAAATCAAGATTAAAAAAATTGAGCTTTTCAGAGACGAAGGATCGAATTGTATCAAAACCTTTACCATTGATTATAAAAAATCTGGCTGGTTTTAAAATATTCTATAGTTGCCATTATGAAAGAAACAAATAAATATCGCGTAAATTGGATTGACGGAATGAAAATTAATAAAAATCATTTTATTGATTTAGAGAATTCTTTTCTTAACGCTCTTAAAACAGTTGAAGAGATAAATCTCGCGCCGACAAATTATGGATTACTGCCTGATTTTTCAGAAAAAGGAAGTTCAATAGAGCTTTCAATTTCATTGGACGGTCAAAATTCTGTAGAAGTAAATATTACGTATTGTAAGGCCATAACCCTGGGAGGCTATCATATTGATATTTCGGAATCCACGCGTCCACTTCTGGAACAAGCTGGATGTGAGCTCAGGAAGAAAATTCATATTTCTGGCCAATCTGATCAGTATTCGGTTGTGCTAATCATTAATCCTTATCAACGCATTACTGTCGGTGCTGCGGACCCTGAAGAAGAACCGCCACGACGGCCATATGTTCTTCCAGAATATAAAATTGATATTTTAGAATCTTCTGAATTGAATCATAAAGAATTGGGGCTTCATCATCTAACCATAGGCAGAGTGCAGCTTGTCGACGGGAAACTGTCTGTGATTAATGATTTCATTCCCCCCTCAAAATCGATACAAAGTCATATCGATTTGAAGCAAGCCTATAATGGCATCAGTACATTTTTTAGTAATCTAGAAGCTTATCTGGTCCAAATAATTCAAAAGATTCATCAGAAAAAACAGGATAATGATTTGGCTTTAATGGTTTTACAGATGTCCCAAAAGATGTTGGACTATTTAAATTATGGTTTAGCTGATTTTAAAATTCAAACACAATTTTCTGCTCCCATAGAGCTCGTTGTTAAGACTTCATCTTTAGCGCGTATTATTAAAAATAGCTTGGATGTTTTTTCCGGTGCAGGAAAGGAAGAGTTTTTAAATTATATAGCTGATTGGGGTGATTTGAATCAAGGAGGTTTTGAAACAATCATGAGTGAAACAATAGATAATCAGTATCAACACACCAATATTAACCCATCACTCGATCAAATTTCCAGGTTTACTCGGATAATTTTAACCACGTTCAAAAAATTAAATGAGTTAGATTATATTGGCAAGAAATCAGATTCTAATATCTTTGTTAAAGAAAATGTAGTAGATAAAACTAATGAAACTGGCAGAAGAAGCTTTTTATTAGATTAAATAGATGCAATAAAACTATCCCGATGAAACCGATAAACGATAAGGAAAGACAAAAGGCATTCTTAAAGTTTTTATTGTTTTTTTTAGCAACGAACATCATTATAGTTTTTGCTATATACTTTGATTTTAAAGTCCCTGTAAAAGAAAATGAGTTGTTGAAATCTCAAGTTGAGCTTTCAAAATTTGAATCAGACTATCAAATGAGGTTTTTTGAAAACATGCAGTCAATAAATGCTATGTTAGACTCTCTTGACATTCCAGGTCAAAATCTTTCTTATCAAAACTCTCTTATCAGTGCTAAGTTAGTTGAACTAAAAAAATCAATTCCCACTAAAGATTCTACTTTTAGATATGACATGTATTCCAGCATCGTCAATCTCTTGGTTGAATACCAAGATTTAAAAAGTGAAATACTCGAATTGAGTGACTCTAAAACAACAATAGAAGAGTATAAAACAGCATTAGATCGTTGTCGCGCTGATTTAAGACAAACAGAAAGAGATCTGTATATCGCTAGAGGGGCAAATTAATTTTTCTCGTTTAAATTCCTATTTCTTTATTCATCGTTGTTAGCTATCACACAATGGTTTTAAAGAATTGGACTGGAACCCATCCTGTTTCAGGCTCTACGATTGTGGGAGCCGTTGTTATTCTTACAGAGAGTTCAAACATTAATTTTTCCAATAATTCAATAATTGATGATAAAGGCAATACAAAAAAAGTGAGTATCAAGTAACTGAAGACATTGAGGGAGAAGAATTTTAGGTGATGAAACTTGAATTCCTTCTGTTTACAAACAACGCAGATTAACTATTTTACGCCTAAAAATAAAAAACGCTCAAGCAAGCTTGAGCGTTTTTTTGTTGGGGTTATGTTCAGAGCGGAGCTCTGTCAAGATCTTTAATTCTATCTATACAGAAATGACACCCAATTGAATTATTTAATCATTGCCATTTTTTAATATCAAATTTAGCCTCAAGTGAAGATTCAATGTTTTCGTCCAATTCAATAAAAAAATCTATACAAGTTATCTCCTCAATTTCATCTACGGTCATTACGTAATTCCAAATGCCATCTAATACTTTTTGATTTGGCAGAATAAAACCGATCATTTCATTTTCTTTAGGGGCATATATAATTTTGAAAAACTCTTTAGGTACGGAAACATTGTTGGGTCCAATTTTTTCTAAATTGCCATCGTTAAGCAAACCGCCCGTTACCACTATTATTTCAAAAGATTTTCCCCATTCTCTTACTCTAGATTCTAAATTTTTCCAAATCCCGCGATTAAATGATGGTCTCTGGGGCGCAATGTTGGAATAAAGAAATGATTCCGACATTGATTCTGTAGAATAAATCATATCGCCCGCAGGAACCAAATGACCACGGTCATAGCCAGATTTAGCGTAATCTCTTGAATCAGCTGATTTACTCTGAATTTTAAGGTCAGGACGGAAATTATTTTTTCGAAAGGCATTGCCTTTCAAGAAATCGGGATATAAATAATATGTGACCCACTCGGCTTGTTCATGACTTTCCAGATATGATAAAGAGTAAAATTTATGCTTGATTATTTCACCATTTGAACTGTGCTTATCTAGGTATCTGTGCTGACTACTCGTTGAAGTAGTCCATAACAAGATGAATAGATTAAGACAAAATTGCCAGTACATTAGTTTATCATTCAAGCAAGAGAAACACTATTTGCCTGCCGGGCCAATATACGTAAATGATCCAAATGCAAGAATAGGGTAAAAAATAAAGGGTAATAATAATATGCCAATTGTATATCCTTCATCTTTTCCGAAGCTTTTTGAAGTAAGATTAGTAGCCCAGACAATAAAAATGATATTGACATACGGAATCAAAAAAAGAATTAACCAAAACCAGGGTTTTCCAATAACTCTCAGCCAAATTATGGAAGAATAAAAGGGGATTAATGATGCCCATCCAGGCTGATTAGCCTTTTTATATAAGAACCGATTGGGCAATACAAAAATAGAGAGAAATACTAGTATTATTAATATTTGAGGCATTCCTAAAACTAATTGTATCATATTCTTACGCTTAATTCGAATTTTTCAACAAGTTAAATTTTTTCATTCATTTTTTTCACCACCCATATTCTCTATGCTCAAGATGGCTGTCTTGAGCGGATTAAAAATGAGAATTATTTTTATGTTGGGTGTTTAGATTATGAGGGTCTTCCTCACGGTAGTGGTACAATAACTTTATACATGGATACTCAAGAGCAAATTCTCAACGGAAAATTCGATCATGCCGAATTCAAAATTGGAATTCAAACAATCAATTTTAATAGTGGTAATAAACAAGTTATCGAGTATGAGGATTATCAAGTAGAGAAGAGATTAAAAGAGGAATATTATTGGACTAATGGTGATAAAGAATTTACTGAGTATATCAATGGCTTCAAAAGTAAGATTCACTATGTTTCCTCGGATAGTGGTGAAACTTTAACGCATTTTGAAAATGGCACAAAAGTTTATGAAAAAACAACCTTTGGCGAGATTTCTAAAAAAGGACTAATTATTGAAAAAAAGTATAATTCAGATGGATCTTTTATAGAAACGTCGAACATTCAAAATTATAGAAAAGAGGAGGACGTTATTGGCGATAAAAATTTTATTGATTTACCTTTAGAAGAACGTAGTAATCAATATCGTTTAAGAGTTGGATTTAAAACTATGGATGGAGAATTGATTGAAGTTCCCATTCAATTTGATTCAGGTGCATCTTCAAGTCTATTTATAGGATATCGATTATATCAAGAACTTCAATCTCAGTGCGAAGTTGTTGATTTAAATGTTAGGTCGATGGCTGGTGGTGTAGGTTCGGAGTTTAATACTCGATATGTTAAATTTAAAGAAATTCAAATCGGAGAATATACTGTTAAAAATGTTGTAGCCGTAGTTCCCGAAAGAAATGACATCAATGATTTACTGATCGGCGTTGGGTTTCTTAGAAAATTCAGTGAGGTTGAATGGAGATTTAATTCAAATACTTTAAGATTTTATAAATAAAACAAAGATTTTTTGTAAATGCCTCTGACAGCATCTATAATCCTGCGCCAAGCTTGCTTGAGCGTTTTTTATTTAGGGTATTTTCACTCGAGAGCTCCATCAGGATCTTTAATCCTTCTACTTCCCGGTAATATGAATTTCTCCGAAGTCTTTATCGACAATTAAAATAGTCACATGATCTTTGGTAGAAGCAACAACCTCTGCTTTTTGATTGTCGATATACACGCTTTTAACCGCATAGGGCAAATGATGAATATTGAGTTTAAAAGTTCTGTAGCTAGCATCGTATTCTCCATCTTTATGTTGAGAAATCACGAGGTCATGTTCACGACCTTTGAGATGGATGGTGCGCAGTGAGTAACGTCCCTTGGCATAGTCATAACCATCTCCTTTGTCCGTATAAATCCGCGACCGAACAGAGCTTTGTGTATAGTACATATCGATTTGAAGCTCTTCAATAGTCTTTTCACCGACATATTGTTGAACGGGATATCTTGGAATGGCTGCTCCAGCCCTAACAAAGAGGGGAATCTGATCTAAAGGTGCTTCTACGTAACATTCCTTACCGCCGACAATATGCTCACCACTCCAGTAATTATACCAGTCTCCTTGAGGAACATACATACGACGCCCTTGGGCATTAGGTTCTAGAATAGGGCAGACTAACAAATGATCCCCACATAAAAATTCATCAGTTCTATAGTGGGTTTGTACATCTTCTTGGTCTACATAATAAAGCGGCTTGATCATTGGTTTGCCGTAAGTAATGTACTCCCAAAACATAGTGTATAAATAGGGCAGTAGAGTATAACGCAATTCGATGAATTTACGCGTCACCTGAAGAACCTCTTCGCCAAAGGACCATGGTTCTTGATCCCCATGGTGGCCGCTGCTGTGGGTGCGACAAAATGGGTGGAATACCCCGAGTTGTATCCATCGGGTAAATAATTCAGGCGTGGGTTGTTCGGCAAATCCTCCGATATCAACACCTGTAAAGCCCATACCACTGAGGTTGAGTCGCTGAACCTGAATATTGGCTAACCATAGATGTTCCCAGCTGGCCACATTATCTCCGGTCCAAGAGCTGGTATAGCGTTGTGTGCCACTATAAGCCGCTCGCGTAATCAAAAATGGGCGACGGGGATAGGCAAACTTTTTAACCCCGTGATAACTGGCACGGGCCATTTGCATCCCGTAAATATTGTGTGCCTTTCTGTGCGAACAGGGGTTGCCGTCATAGTCATGGCGCACATCCATGGGAAATGTCTTACCGGGAATTTCCATTACCGCCGGTTCATTCATGTCATTCCATACCCCACGGACCCCCAAATCTTCAATAAGATTTTTATACAAATCACGCCACCAGTCACGTACCTCTGGCTTGGTAAAATCCGGAAAATTACATTCTCCCGGCCATACTTTGCCCTTCATGAGTGGTCCGTCGCTTCGATGGCAGAAATAATCCTTATCTAAAGCCTCCTTATATACTGGATATTCAGGATCGATTTTTATCCCTGGGTCTATGATCACAACGGTTTTAAAGCCGTCTTTTTCCAAATTTTCAATCATTTTCTTTGGGTCAGGAAACAACTCGTTGTTCCAAGTAAAGCAGCGAAAGCCTTCCATATAATCAATATCCAAATAAATTGCATCACATGGAATTTGGAGTTCTCTAAATTTATTGGCGATACCCACAAATTTCTCCTCAGGATAATAGGACCATTTGGATTGATGGTACCCCAGCACCCATAAGGGCGGCATTTCTGGCACCCCAGTTAGGTTGGTATATGCTTGCACGACGTCCTTCATTTGAGGACCGTAGATAAAGTAGTAATTCATTTCCCCACCATCGGCCCAAAAAGAACATACATTTCTGCGTTCTGCCGCAAAATCAAAATGTGTTTTAAAGGTATTGTCAAAAAACACTCCATAACTCATCTTATCGTGAAGACCAATGTAAAAGGGTACCGTTTTATAGATAGGATCGCGATCCTTACCAAAAGCGTATTCATCGGTATTCCAGTTTTCAAATCGCTTGCCTTTGAGATTAGAATGAGACGGTTTGTCGCCCAATCCGTAAAAGTTTTCACCCTCCGGGCTGAATTTGGACATTTTCACATATTCACCGCCGAATTCCATGTTTTCTTCCCAATGAAAGCCCAATTCATCTTCCAGTATGGTGTTTCCCAGCAGCTCATAGATACCCACCCTCATATCGGCCTTGGCGATTTTAATAACTAATTTAGATGTGGTGAGTATGTAATTTTCAGTTTCTTCAGAAAAACTAAGTTCGTTATATCCATTAGTATGGTTTTTATTGATGGCATAAGAGAAGTCTTTCTCAAAATTACCATCTATAGCATATCGGAATCGAATCATGCTGTCTCGCAACACTTGCACCTTCAAAACGACGTGGTTCTCCGCGGAGAATGTATAGGTATCAACGTGTTTGGTATAGCCAATAACGGCACCAGGTAAAAGGTTCCCTTTATAGTGTAATTCGGTATTCGTAATCATATTTTAACTCGGTTTCAAGGCGATCATCGCCAGAGGGGGTAAACTTAATTTGATGGATTGTTTTTTACCGTGGCAAGGTACATTTTCTGGGGTAATTGATTTGCCGTTCGTGACTCCAGATCCAGAATATTCTCCACAGTCTGTGTTGAAAACTTCTGAGTAGGAATGAGCCGTGGGAACGCCGATTTGATAGTCGTGAAGGACTCTAGGAGTCATATTACAAACCACGACTATTTGGGAATCTCTACCTGAGCGAATATAGGCCAATACAGAGTTTTGATGGTCGTCATAAGCAATCCACTCAAAACCTTCAGCCAAAAATTGATTTTCAAAAAGAGCGGGTTCAGAACGATAAAATAGGTTCAGATCTTGGGTTAGCTTTTGAATGCTTTTGTGTTCTGGGTATTCAGTTAGGTGCCAGTCCAAGCTTTGTTCAAAATTCCATTCTTCTCTTTGTCCGAACTCTGCGCCTTGAAATAGAAGTTTTGTCCCTGGGTGGGTAAACATAAACCCATAGAGCAGTCTCAGGTTGGCAAATTGCTGCCAGAGATCGCCGCATTGACGCCCTAAAAGGCTTTTTTTGCCATAAACGACCTCGTCATGACTCAAGGGAAGCATGAAGTTTTCGGTAAAAGCATAGGTCATCGAAAACGTAATATCATTTTGGTGAAATAGCCGGTAAATAGGGTCTTTTTTAAAGTATTCTAAGGTGTCGTGCATCCAGCCCATCATCCATTTCATACCGAACCCTAATCCTCCAATATAGGTGGGACGCGTTACCATAGGAAAACTGGTGCTCTCTTCGGCTATAGTTTGTATGCCTTCATAATTTCCATAAACGGCCTCATTTAATTCCTTGAAAAATGAAACTGCTGCTAGATTTTCTCGTCCACCAAATTCATTTGGGGACCATTCTCCATCTTTTCTGCTGTAATCCAGATAAAGCATGGAGGCTACTGCATCAACTCTTAATCCATCAATGTGATATTGATCAAGCCAAAACAATGCGTTGCTGATCAAAAAGCTTCTGACCTCTGGGCGCTCATAGTTGAAAATAAGGCTTTTCCAATCCGGGTGGTATCCTTTTTTAGGATCGGGGTGTTCATAGCAGGCGCTACCGTCAAAATTTCCCAAACCATGTTTATCTTCTGGAAAGTGGGAAGGAACCCAATCCAAAATCACACCGATTCCCGCTTGATGAAAGGCATCGACTAAGTATTTAAAATCATCGGGCGTGCCAAATCTAGAGGTAGGCGAAAAATAGCCTGTGAGCTGATAACCCCATGAGGGATCATAAGGAAATTCCATCACGGGCATCAGTTCTATATGGGTAAAGTTCATCGATTGAACATATTCCACAAGGTCTATGGCCAGTTCACGATAGGTGAGAAATCTACCTTCAGCATTGCGTCTCCAAGACCCCAAATGAACTTCGTAAACACTATAAGGTTTATCTAGGGCATTGTGCTGCTTGCGGTTTTTCATCCATTGGTTATCCGACCAAACGTAGCTTGAGTTATATAAAACCGAAGCTGTTTTTGGAGGATGTTCTTGAGCCCGTGCATAAGGGTCTGCTTTTTCAAACCATTGATTTATTGCAGCATTGTAAATTCTGTATTTATAACTTCCTTTTAGACTCAAGTTCGGGATAAATCCTTCGTAAATTCCTGACCCATCCCATCGCACATTGAGCTCATGGTCATTCGTATAGCCATTGAAATCGCCCGTAACAAAAACTTGAGAGGCTGCAGGGGCCCAGACAGCAAAATAAGTCCCGCTTACGCCATTATTTTGGACGACATGGGCGCCAAACTTTTCGTAGAGTCGAAAATGTTTGCCGGACTGAAACAGTGAAATATCAAATTCACTGAATAGTGAATAGGGTTGGACGAGTTGACTCATAGGCTTATAATAGTGATTTGATCCCTTTTAACGGAATTATAGCCCATCGGGGCCTTGAATTAAGTTCATAGCCCAGTTCATAGACCGCTTTTTCCAGAAGGTGGTAGCGCAACAGAAATTCGCGTTCTCGGGTATAACCCAGACTCAAATTTCCTTTGGAATAGACTTGATTCAAATAGGCCTGAAAAAACACACCCACAAGGTATGAGTATAATTTTTCCGCGGCCTCATACAAGTGCTCTGTCTGATAATTTAGGGTCTCAGAATTTGTAATAATTGCGCTATATACGGCATAGTGAAAGCTTCTGAACATGCCAGCCACATCTTTTAAGGGGGGCTGTTTAACTTTTCGATCTCGAATAGTGCTTTCGGGTTCTCCTTCAAAATCCAGTATATAGAAATCTTCATCTTTTACAAGGACTTGCCCTAAATGATAGTCTCCGTGAATACGAATCCGTTCGCTCTTGAGTTTGGTCCAATTAAAATTTAAAAATCGCTTTCGAATCTCTTTTTTTTGAGTCAAAAACCACTCAGCCATTTCAAGGGTTTCGCCCTTGAGCTGGTGCAAATTATTTTCAATACTGTTAATTCTATTTTGAAATTGATAGACAAGCCGATTCTTTAGCCATACTTCATAATCCCCATTAAAAATGGAGGGAGTAAAGGCGGTGTGTATAGTACTTGCCCCTAAATAAGTATGCATCTCTGCCGTTCTTTTCGCGAGCTGTACGGTTAGATTGAAAAGGCGAAGACCTACCCAGTCTATAAATTCATAAGGAACTTGTGCGATTTCAATGCCGTTAAACATAGGGTTTGAAGGTAAGGACGAGATATTTACCTTTTTGGCTTCCAACACATGAAACGCATTGCCTAACTCTGTGGTAAAGAGTTTCCACGCATCGCCCTCATTTGGAATCAGCTCTTGCATGAGTGCAAGGGTTACGGTTTCGTGTTCGAAATTCATGTTCAGCGACCCACAATACTTTGGACAGTTTTTAAAGCCCTGAATTTCCGTTAAAAAACGATTGACTTCAAAGTCTGGATTTGGGTCTGAAAATATGCGTCTAAATATCTTTAGGACAAAGATCTCGTTGTAGACGATACTCGTATTGCTCTGCTCAGCAGACATGAATCGTGAGCTCTTATATTCAGTCCCTTTTACACTGTTATTAATATCAAAAAGTAATCTAGGATGAACCTTACCTTTATGATTTCCAACGATCTTATTGAAAAGCATTTTACGGAAATCCTCAATATGTAAGGCGTCCACCAGATAACCGCTCCCTTCGCTCATAGAGGCAGGAGCGATCAAGGTGTTGGTTTCGTCGAGCTCCTCATGAAGCATAAAACTTATGGGGATAAAGTAATTTTGTGAAACCGCCTCTGTAAAAATAACCTCAATTAAAAGCCCAAAATAATTGTGTTTTGAAGAAGGCACCTCAAAAACATCCATGATATCGATGTACTTCACCGTAGCGCTTTTACCTGCGAACCATCTTTTTTGAACGAGATAACGCGGCAGGATTTCTTGGGTGAGCACAGAAACGAACGAATCACTTTCAAATGCTTTGGACCAAGCACAGTTGAATTCAAATGGTGTTTTGAAAACGGTTGAATAATCCCGTTTCCGTTTTAATTTCGATTTTTCAGGTCTTGGGTGACTCACAATAGTTCAACGTTAAAAAGGTGGATCGGCAAAACCGGATGAAGTTCGATATACGCTTTATCCTCTCGCCAGTGATAGCTATTTTTGGTCAATAAATCAGTCACCCGAATGCGCTGTCCTGAAGCTCTACCAGCAATATGCTCGGGTAGATGAAGACTTCCTGTTTGGTGATAATAAGGATCTAAATTCACCACAACCACTATGTGTTCTTTTTGATCTAAAGACCACTTATAATAGGCTATTAAGGCATCATTGGCTGTATCTAAAAACTGAATTTGATTTGTTTGTTGAAGGGCCTTGTGCTCTTTTCTTGCCAAATTAAGCGCTTTCATCAGTCGACTGATCGATGTAGAGGCGGACCAATCCCATTGTCTTGTTTGATATTTCTCTGAATCTAAATATTCCTCTCTTCCCGGTACGGCGTCAGAAATGGCATGTTCAAATACCGGTCCATAAACCCCGACGTTTGAACTCAAAGTGGCTGCTAGTGCATAGCGAATCATATGTGCATTTTCGTTTGCCCCTTGCAGGTGCCAAGGATTAATGTCGGGTGTATTGGGCCAGAAATTTGGTCTAAAATAGTGGGGCATAAGCCCAGTTGTGAGTTCGCGCATATATTCCGTTAACTCAGACTTACTTGTTCTCCATGTAAAATAAGTATAGCTCTGGGTAAATCCTTGTTTACCCAGTTGTTGCATGATTTTTGGCTGGGTAAAGGCTTCTGATAAGAATAGAACTTCTGGATATTTTTTTTGGACCTCTCGGATAAGCCAACCCCAGAAAGAAAAGGGTTTAGTATGTGGGTTGTCTACTCTGAAAATCCTAATCTCAAACTTTTCGACCCAGTAGAGTGCGGTCACGAGCAGTTCATTCCATAAATTTTTCCAATCTGGCGTTTCAAAGTAGATCGGTAAAATATCCTGATATTTTTTAGGGGGGTTTTCGGCGTATTGAACCGTGCCGTCTGGGCGCCACTTAAACCACTGAGGGTATTCTTTAACCCAGGGATGATCCGGTGCCGCTTGCAAAGCAAAGTCCATAGCAATTTCAATTCCCAGCGTTTTGGCTTTTTTAATTAATGCTGCAAAATCAGCTTCGTTCCCTAATTCAGAATGAAGTGATTTGTGACCGCCATGCTTACTACCAATTCCCCAAGGCGAACCGACATCGCCGTCTTGAGCCGTGGTCGCATTATTTTTTCCTTTTCTATTGATTTCTCCAATGGGATGAACCGGTGGGAGATAAAGGACGTCAAATCCCATGTCTGCAATGCGATCGAGTTGTTTTTCACAATCTTTAAAAGTACCATGCCCAGATTCGCCAGCACTTCTGGGAAAAAATTCATACCATGTAGAGAATCGGGCTTTTTCTCGTTCTACGCGAAGAGAATAGGTCGGACTCGTCGATATCACAACAGGTTGAGGATATTTTAAGAATAAACTCTCAAGCTCACTTCCTAAAACGAGTGCAGTGGCTTTTACCAATTGAGTTTTGTCTTGCAGAATGGCACAATAATTGGCCACTTTTTTTGCGCTACTGCCTTTTAATTTTGAACTTATATTCTGAATGTAAGCAGCGCCTTCTATGAGTTCAGAGTAGACATCAAGTCCTGCTTGTATCTTTTTTTGAGTTCCTTTTAACCAGCTTATAGGCCAATCGATGAACGCCTCAACTTTAAAATC